>PJEL010000923.1_pt1 | contig 32280 bp, 30 predicted proteins | sample 1853271 | NCBI WGS metagenome assembly PJEL01 (sample SAMN08108733, study PRJNA415343) | Invertebrate metagenome, whole genome shotgun sequencing project. | host: Globobulimina | place: Sweden: Gullmar Fjord | collected 2015-08 | reverse complement strand
CAAACGATGAAACTCAAGAAGTGGACTATGCAGTTCGTATTCCATGGTTAATGGGGATTATCGCGACTCGTTCATTAGATGAAGAAGTGATGGGTCTAAAAGATCATGAAATCCGTCATCGTGAGCGCATTATTTCTGGTGTTGAAGCTTATAAAGTATTGGGCGTCGTTCGAGATGGCTCAGCTACAGATGCCGAACGCGCTCAATTTGAGGCACACAAAGACGATATGGGCTATGCATTGTTACTAGAGCCATTTGTTGAAGATATAACGAAACCAACGCCTAAAGCGATAGAGCAAGCCGTGGATTATTCGATTCCTCCAGTTGCTCCTTTGTTCTGGAGTTTCAGAATCATGGTTGCCTGTGGTTTTGCGATGCTGATCATCTTCGGTTTAGCATTTTACTATTCTACAAAACACCAAATTACTAAGCCTAAATGGCTACTTAAAATTGCGTTGTGGGGATTACCGCTGCCTTGGATTGCCAGTGAAGCGGGTTGGTTTGTTGCTGAATACGGGCGTCAGCCGTGGTCAATCGCTGAAATTCTACCGGTTCATACAGCGGTATCTAACTTAACTGAAAGTGAAGTGATATTTACGTTAGTTGCTTACACCTCGTTTTACACTGTGATGTTTATTTTAGCATTCTATTTAATGCAAAAGTTTGCCAGAAAAGGGCCAACGCAGCTTGCTAAAGAACAAGAAGAGTTTGCAGAGCGCGAGCGCCTATTAATGAAATTAGACTCAGAGGGAGCTAACTCATGATTGATTATGAATCACTACGAATTATTTGGTGGGTATTAATAGGTGTTTTGCTCATTGGTTTTGCAGTTACAGACGGTTTTGACTTAGGTGTTGGCGCATTGCTGACATTAGTCGGGCGCACAGATCAAGAACGTCGAGTAATGATCAATACCATTGGTCCTCATTGGGATGGTAACCAAGTTTGGTTCATCACGGCCGGTGGTGCTATTTTTGCAGCGTGGCCATTAATTTATGCGGCCGCCTTTTCAGGCTTTTACGTTGCCTTAGCACTAACGTTAATTGCACTGTGGATGCGACCTCTAGGCTTTGATTACCGCAGTAAACTAACAAATCCGACATGGCGTAAAAGTTGGGATTGGGCACTGTTTGCTGGTGGGTTAATTCCTGCGCTTATTTTTGGTGTGGCGTTTGGTAATTTGTTTTTAGGTGTGCCATTTGAATATGACAATATGCTCAAGCCAACGTATTCAGGGAACTTCTTTGGCTTGTTAACACCTTTTGCCATATTAAGTGGACTCGTTTCAGTAGCAATGCTGCTAAACCACGGCTCTGTTTGGTTACAATTAAAAACGGATGGAAAATTACAAAACCGAGCACGCTCAGTATCTGTTGTTCTGTCGTTATTAACAGCTGCTTTTTTTGCATTGGCTGGTATTTATTTGGCTTTTGGAGTTGATGGTTATGTAATTACATCTGAAATAGACACGTTTGCAACAAGTAACCCGATGACTAAAGAGGTAGCAATTGAGTCAGGGGCTTGGTTACAAAACTATGTTAAGTACCCTTGGATGATTATTGCTCCAGTACTTGGTATTGCAGGAGCTCTGGCGTGTGCGGCATTCTCTAAAGTTAATCGAAGTGGTTTTGCTTTTGTGGCAAGCGCATTAACAATTGCTGGGATTATATTAACCGCGGGATTCTCAATGTTCCCATTCTTAATGCCAAGCAGCACGGTTCCAGGCGCAAGTTTAACGTTATGGGATGCGTCATCTAGCTTCTTGACGTTAAAAGTAATGTTTGTTGTTGCGTGTATTCTAGTTCCGGTTGTTTTGTCTTATACCGCTTATGGTTTTTATGTTATGCACGGCAGAATCAAAGAAGCAGACTTAAATCAATCACACACAATTTATTAAGGAGTCGTTATGTGGTATTTCACTTGGATTTTAGGTGTATTGTTAGCATGTTCATTTGGCATCATTAATGCGCTCTGGTTAGAGTCAACAGAAGACTTAGATAGGCCAGAGGAGGGCTAATCTTGGAATCAAAAGCACAGCCGTGGTTACAGACTTTTATTAAACAATATCGAAGTTCGTTGTTAATGTTGTTAGGGCTTAGAGTATTGATGATAGTGAGTCAGGTGCTGTGTTTTTGGACCTTCTCGTTAATGATGTCTCAACTTATTGTTGAACATCAGACAATCAATGAGCATACATTTATATACTTTGTAGTCAGTAGCGTTTTTTGGGTGGTACTTAAAGCACTCAGCGACTGGCTACAACTTCGTATTAAATTGAAAATAGAATCAAACATAGAGTCGCTTTGCAAGCAACGCCTTTTAACGTATCAGAAAGTATTGATCGGAAAAACAAGCAGTTATTTTTGGCATCATGTTTGGCTCACACACATTCCTTCCGTTGCCTTGTATCTGACGGAATATCAAATTCAAAAATGGTTATCTGGGGTGATCCCGTTAATTATAATAGGTGCAATATTCCCAGTTAACTATCTCATCGCCATTGTTTTAATTGTTACGTTACCACTCATTCCTGTGTTTATGATCTTAGTTGGTCATGGTGCAGCAAAACTGCATCGACAACACTTTTTAGCACTTGAACGACTTGGCGGACTGTTTGTGGATCGTTTAAAAGGTATGACGCTTTTATCGGCTTTCAAACGACACGATGAAGAAACGGAACGATTGAAGTTAGCCAGTGATGTGGTCAATCAACGAACGATGCGTGTAGTGAGCGTGGCATTTTTATCCAATACTGTGTTGGACTTTTTCTCGACAGTTTCAATGGCATTGATTGCTGTTTTTATTGGATTTAATTTATTAGGGGAAATCAACTTAGGACCGGATATTATTTTTAGTGATGGTCTGTACTTATTACTTATCTCGCCACTTCTTTACTCTGAATTAAAAAGTTTAGGTCGTTTTTATCATCAAAAAGCCCAGGCAGAGGCCGCTTCAGAAGCATTGTCACCGTTGTATGAAACCCAAAAAGTTGCGTTTGTGCCTAACAGTGGAAGCAACCTGGATTGGCAAGACTTTCGAGTAGCTGAACCTTCATTATATGCTGCTTCACTCTCCATAGAGCAGGGCCAGCATATCAGGTTGGCAGGTCCATCTGGGTCAGGCAAAACTGTGGTGCTTGAAGCACTAATGGGGTTAAGAGATTCGTCACACCGACTTTCGCAAGATGTTGCGCTTCTTGGCCAGCAAGCTGTTATAACGCCTTTTTCTGTAGCAGAAAACCTGGCGCTAGATGGTCAGTACACAAAAAACGAATTGTTAACTGTGATTGATAAGGTTGAGTTATCACAATGGTTGTCCGGCTTGCCTGATGGTTTAAATACGGAGATGGGAGAATATCCACCAATGTCAGGCGGTGAAGCTCACCGTTTAGCCTTGGCAAGAGTACTGTTGCGTAATCCCGAAACCGTTTTACTGGACGAACCAACGGCACATCTACCAGACAACTTACATATTCAATTATCACAGTTGATTCATAGTGTTTTTAAACACAAAACTATCATTTGGGCTTCTCACAAAACTCTACCAAGTGAGTGGTTTGTAAAGCAGTGGGCGATAAATGACGGTGTGATAAAAGAGTCTGTACAAAAAGAGTTGGCATCGGAAAATGGAGCAGTAATTCAAGATGAGTATTAATCCCGCGATAAAAGCGATTAACCGAATTCCTTTATTGACGCTTTTATTAGCCATTGCACATGCTGTTTCCGGTTTAACTATCTTAATGGTGTCATCATGGTTTATTGCTGCAAGTGCAGTAGCTGGAGTCGGTTTTAACTATATGTTGCCGGCTGTCGTGATCAGAGCGTTGGCGCTGATAAGAATTTCGAGTGGCTATGCAGAAATGTGGGTAGGGCACCGACACCTGTTAGCGAGTCTACAGAAGTTAAGACTTAATTTATTTACTTCCATGAAAAACCAGCCAGAACCGTCTTCTGCTGAGGAAGCAGACAAGCTGACTTATCATACTGAAGCAGTGGCGTCCGTTTGGGTTGGTTGGGGCGCGCAAAACGCCTCGGCCTGGTTAAGTGCCACTAGCATTATGATATTTACCTTGTGGTTCGTGCCTTTATTAAGTGTTGTTTGGCTCGGCTTTTTTATATTGAGCCTAGTGCTGTCACTAATTGTTTTGATGATGAGCGTTAAGCAAGCTAATCAGCTGGCCGTATTAAGAGTTAAATTAGAGCAAGATATAGAGTTTAAAATAAGCTCTGTCGATATTTGGCATTTATACAGCAATAACAAGTTACCAAACGCCGGTGATTTTTATCATCAAGCCGCGTCAATAAAACAAATCCAAAAATTAGCGGAATGGGCGTTGTTGGTTATTAGCATCGTAGGCATAGTTGCCAGCCTATTTACCTTAAATGACGCACAGTATTATCAATCAATAGGCTTGGTTATTCCCATGGTTTTATTGGCTGCGCCAGATTGGCTAGGTCGTATTTTTGGCACAAATACACGTTTATTAGATTATTTTGATGGCAAAAAAGCATTAAAGACAAAAGCCCTAACTTATCGAGTAGAGTCTGAAAGCCTAATTGATAAATTACCGTCAATAGAGTCTCTTACATTGACTGATTTTTTACCTTCCAACGCACAGCATCAGCCTGTCAACATAAACATAGATTCACCAAGCCTAGTATTAATAGAAGGGGATTCAGGAATTGGAAAGTCTCGATTATTAAAGGCCATGTCTGGTTTTGTGAGCTTCAACGGTGGATACCATATTAATAAAGTGCCGGTTGCTAATACATTGACTATTAACCGTCATATTCTTTACACCGAACAGTCGCCGTATTGTTTGTCTGGCACACTCAGAGATAACTTATTAATCGCTAATCCAAATGCTAGTGATGAGGATTGTCTGCAAGTATTAAAATCTCTTAAATTAGACGCGCTAACGAGTCTAGGGGAGTGGGTCGGGACTAATGGAAGAACTTTATCAGGTGGTGAATTAAAACGTTTAGGGTTGGCTAGGACCATGTTATCGAATGCTTCTGTTGTTCTTTTAGATGAGCCTTTTGAAGGATTGGACAATATCAATATTAAAAATGTGAGCCGTAAGATTGAGAAAATGGCGTCGGAGCGAATTGTAATCGTTGTGAGCCATTTGCAACCTGACGATTTAGCGATCAGTCAAAAGATCAGATTAGACGTCTAATAGGACATGTAAAGCTAGAAGTGTAGAATGAAAGTTGAAAGTATAGTTTTATTTTTAAACTAAATTTTCTTTACAAACAGTGGTTTAAGTTAGTTCAGTTTTTTCTAATATAATGTTCTATTTTCTTATATATACAAAAGTTATATGCTTATTCTATATTGTTCTAGTCGATTGGACATAACTAAGGAAGAAACATCATGAACGAATTAAATCAAAACACTTTACAGTTTCCACAATTAAATAAAGCAGCACCAGATTTTAAAGCAAAAACCACACATGGCGAACGTAGCTTGTCAGATTACAAAGGAAAGTGGTTGGTGTTATTTTCACATCCTGCTGATTTTACTCCAGTTTGTACAACTGAGTTTATTGGCTTTGCAAATGCGGCAGAAGAGTTTGCTAGCATGAATACCGAACTACTAGGTCTTTCAATAGATAGCGTGCACGCTCACATTGCTTGGGTTCGTAACATTGAAGAAAAATTTGGAGTTGTAATTCCGTTCCCAATTATTGCAGATTTATCAATGGCCGTAGCGAATGCGTATGGCATGGTTCAACCAGGTGCAAGTGATACAGCAGCAGTTAGAGCGACCTTCATTATCGATCCTGAAGGTGTTTTACGAGCGATGGTTTATTACCCAATGAGTAATGGCCGTTCAATTGGTGAGTTTGTACGTTTAGTAAAAGCGCTTCAAACAAGCGACGAAAATGGGGTAGCAACGCCTGAAAATTGGGTTGAAGGTGAACAGGTAATCGTACCTCCACCACATACAGTTGAAGATGCTGCTAGCCGTAAAGGAAAAGGGTACGACTACGTAGATTGGTACTTCAGCAAAACTGACCTGTAGTCTAAGAGATTTTAATGAGTAATAAAGCCCAAGGACTTCCTCTTCCTTGGGCTCTAAAGGAGAAAATTCATGAGCAATAATAAATATACAATTCAAGAGTTTTTAGACCATGACAGTGAAACGTTTAGCTATGTTGTCTCTGACAATGCGACAAAAAAAGCAGCGGTAATAGACCCTGTTTTAGACTTCGATTACAAGTCTGGTCGTACTTCTGAGGATAGTGTAAATAAAATAGCGGATTACATAGAAGCGAATAACCTGTCTCTAGAGTGGGCACTGGAAACCCATGCACATGCAGATCATATTTCTGGAGCTCCATATTTCAAACGTAAATTTGGCGCAAAAATCGGTATCGGTAATTGCATTACGAAAGTTCAAGACACGTTTAAAACACTGTTTAATTTAGAAAAAGAGTTTTTGCCAAACGGGTGTCAGTTTGACCAACTGTTTAAAGATGGCGATGTTGTCACTTTAGGAGAGTTAAGTTTCTCTGTGATGCACACTCCTGGTCATACACCTGCAGATCTTGTGTACGTGCTAGAAAATGAAGCCATGTTTGTAGGCGATACTATTTTTATGCCAGATGTTGGTACAGCTCGTTGTGATTTTCCTGGCGGTAGTGCAGCTCAATTATTTGATTCTATTCAGCTGCTGTTAGCTAAACCTGAAGACACGCTGATTTATGTTTGTCATGACTATCCAACTGAAGGTAGAACTCATCGCAGTCACGTTTCGGTAAAGGAACAAAAACAGTCGAATAAACACGTTCACGACGGAATTTCAAAAGAGCAGTTTATTGAAATGCGTGAAACAAGGGATAAAGACTTAGCAATGCCAAGATTAATTCTTCCATCTATTCAATTGAATATACGTGCTGGTGAAGAGCCACCAAAAGAAGACAATGGCACTCGTTATCTAAAAATACCACTAAATCAACTTTAGTATCGCATTTGAGTTTAGCTTTCAATTAAGAGAGGCAACATGAATAGATTAATTCTTACGTCTGTGTGTTTACTAACTGCAGCTTTATCAAGCCATGCAACGGCAACAACTGAGTTGACAGATGTTAACGAAGCTAAACAACGAATACAGGTGTTTTCAAAAACACTTAAGACGAAACTAAAAGAAGCAATATCTCAAGGCGGTCTTAGTAATGGGGTTTTTGTGTGTAAAACCGAAGCCCCCAAAATAGCCGCTGAGCTCTCATCAAATGGCTGGGAAATTTCCAGAACCAGTTTGAAAACACGTAATCCCCTTAATGTGCCTGATGAGTGGGAACTCAACACTCTAAAGTATTTTGAACAACAAAAGGCGAATGGCGCACCGGTTAAATCGCTCAATAAAACAGATTATTCCAATAACCGGTTTAGATATATGCAAGCTATTCCAACAGGCGCACTGTGTTTAGCCTGTCACGGTAAAAATTTATCTAGTGAAGTAAAAACAGCACTAGGTGAACATTATCCAAAAGATCAGGCCACAGGCTTTAGTTTAGGCGATATTCGCGGCGCATTTTCACTAGAGCAAAAGCGTTATTTGGAGTCGCTATGATTATTCTTGGTTACCTAATGGCGGTAGTCATGGGGATTATATTGGGAGTTATCGGTGGTGGTGGTTCTATTCTTACCGTTCCTATCTTAGTTTATCTAATGGGCGTATCACCTGACATTGCGACGGGTTACTCACTATTATTAGTTGGTGCAACAGCCGCCTTTGGTGCATATCGTTACTTTAAAGATGGGCTTGTTGACGTAAAAGCCTCTCTCTTATTCGCAGCGCCTTCAATCGTTGCTGTGTATGTTACTCGCGCATTTGTAATGCCAAATATCCCTGACACTTTAATTAGCTCGCCTTTTGAATTGTCGAAAAACACGGCCATCATGCTGTTTTTTGCCGCGTTGATGTTGGCTTCTGCTGTGATGATGTTGTTAAAGGCCTATAAAAAAACTCCACCTGCAGACGACGATGTAGATCCACAACCAAAACAACCTAATGTCGCTCTAATTATGTTTGAAGGTGCGGTAGTTGGATTTGTCACTGGCATATTAGGCGCAGGTGGCGGCTTCTTAATTATTCCAGCGTTGGTACTGTTTTTAGGAATGCCGATAAAGAATGCGGTTGGAGCATCGCTGTTCATTATTGCTCTTAAATCTCTAATTGGCTTCATAGGCGATTTACAGGCCGGGATCCCTTTAGAAGTCCCATTACTACCACTTATGTTGGTTGCTACCTTATTAGGTATGGCGGTTTCTACAAAATTAGCGAAAAAGTTGGATGGCACAACATTACAAAAATTCTTTGCTTTTTTTACGTTAATAATAGCGATTTTTATTATATCAAAAGAACTTATCTAACACGGTTAAGTAAGTTTAAAACCCTATTGGCGAGTTTGCCTACACCTGTAATTTGTTATTACTGGACTGGAAACTGATCGTCAATTTAATAACTCGAACGATCTGGAGAAATACCAATGGATAATACAAATTTTAAGAAAGTGACGGAAAACCTCTCTGTAAGTCCTCAAATTACGGTTGATGATGTTCAAACAATAAGAGCGCTAGGCTTTAAGTCAATAATATGCAATAGGCCAGATGGCGAAAGTGTTGAGCAAGTGACCTTTGATACCATCAAGCAAAAAGCTGAAGAACTTGGTATGACTTGTGTACATCAACCAGTGCCAACAGCGAAAGTTAGCGACCAAGAAGTAGCTGATTTTAAAGCGGAACTTGAGCTCTTGCCAAAACCAACGTTGGCTTATTGCAGAACCGGAACCCGATCTATTACATTGTGGTCAATGGGGGCATATCCAAAATTTCCCTATGATGAAATATTAAAGTTAGGCCAAAATGCAGGTTATGACTTAGCGGGTGTGGTTAGACGTTTGCAAAACAATGGTGAAACAAACGTAAATAGTTATGACGCTGTTTATTCAATTGTCATAGTGGGTGGTGGTGCAGGTGGTATAGCAACGGCGGCAAGTATTAAGTCACGAAGTCCTGACGCCGATATAGTAATTATAGATCCTAGCGACATTCATTATTATCAACCAGGATGGACATTGGTTGGCCGTGGCGTATTTTCTCCTAATGAAACAGTAAGAACCATGGCGTCAATTATCCCAGAAGGGGTCAAATGGATACAATCATCGGTAGCGGCGTTTTTACCGGAAGAAAACCTTGTCATTATCGACGGGTGCAGAGCAGTTAAATATGAACACTTGATAGTTTGTCCGGGAATAAAACTAGACTGGGATAAAATTAAAGGGTTAAGCGAAACCCTTGGGCAAAACGGAGTGACGTCTAACTATCGTTATGACTTAGCTCCATATACTTGGGAGCTAGTTCAAAACCTTAAATCGGGAAAAGCAGTATTTTCGCAGCCTCCAATGCCAATCAAGTGCGCAGGTGCGCCTCAAAAGGCGATGTATTTATCGAGTGACTATTGGTATAAAACCGGATCACTAAAAGACATAGATATAGAGTTTTATAATGCTGGTGGAGTGTTGTTCGGGGTTAAAGAGTACGTGCCTGCATTGATGGAATACGTGGAAAAGTATAATGCGCAATTAAACTTTTCTCAGGAGCTTGTTGAAGTTAAAGGTAGTTCTAAGACCGCAATATTTAAGGTAATAAAAGACGATTCTGCTACTTTTAAAGAAGTAGAATTTGATATGTTACACGTTGTGCCTCCGCAGTCTGCTCCAGACTTTATTAAAGCTAGCCCACTAGTTGATAATAACGGCTGGATTGATGTTGACCAATCAACGTTACAACACAAAAAGTACCCTAATATTTTTGCGTTAGGTGATGCAATGAATGCTCCAAATGCGAAAACAGCCGCTGCTGCTCGAATGCAAGCGCCAGTAGTAGCAACCAATCTGCTATATGAGCGTGGCATTGTTAAAAATAAAGCGATATACAATGGTTATGGTAGTTGCCCGTTAACGGTTGAAGTAGGGAAGGTTGTATTGGCTGAATTTGGTTACGGTGGAAAAATTCTCAATAGTTTCCCATCATGGATTATTAACGATAAACAACCATCAGCATTGGCTTGGTATCTTAAGGAAAAAATCTTACCAGCGGTTTATTGGCAGGGTATGTTAAAAGGCCGTGAGTGGATGATAAAACCAGAGCAAGTATCGGCATTAAACGATAATTAATTTCGCTACTTTTAGCCTGCAGAACACGACTAATCCTTGAGCCATTGTTGAGTATTGACTACAATGGCGCACTTTTTTTATGTCATGCCTGTATTTGATGTGGCAAGTAGCGGAATTTTTAACATGAACGACAAAACTGATTTACCAGAATTACCAAATCACTTATCTATTAATCCTCGTAGCCCACATTACAACGAGGAAGTTATTGAGCACCACATTGGTATTTTATTAAATGGCAAAGAGCGCAATGACGTTGAAGAATACTGCATTAGCGAAGGTTGGGTTAAAGTAGCGTCTGCTAAAGCCCTTGACCGTCGTGGCCAGCCTTTGTTAATTAAAATGAAAGGCACTGTAGAAGCATTTTACAAGTAATTGTAATGGGAAGTCTTAGCGTTTGCGGACTTCTGCGTATTCTCAGTAAAAAATAAAGTATGAATAATAAATATAGCCAATGTCGAGATGAGTATAGCGAGGTTGGCTATTTTATTTTACGAGACTTCTTTACACAAACCGAAATATCCTCACTAAAAACCGTGATCTTAGAGTTCCATGAACGTTGGAAAGCGGATAATCAAACCTTTTATAATGAAGAAGCCTTTAACTCTTCATTAATAACGGGAAGCCAATATTTAGACGACGCAGGCAGATTGTCGTTGTTTAACTTCATTAGTAGCTCGAAGCTATTAGAAGTGGTTGACACAGTTATTAAACAAAACCCTGCTTTTATGAACACTCAGTTGTTTTTTAATCCTGTAAGGCCTGAACAAAAAGACTTCTGGCATAGAGATTGTCAGTATGATCATGATTTAGAAGGTCAGAAAAAAGCAATACAAGAGACACAAGTTGTACATTTTAGGATCCCGTTATTTGATGAGTTAGGCATGGAGCTAGTGCCAGGCAGTCATGCGCGCTGGGATAATGAACAAGAGCTTAATGTTAGAGAAGAGCTTAATGGCTATCAAAGCCATGATGACTTACCTTTAGGCAAAAAAATCCCCTTAGCTGCTGGAGACTTGTTAGTGTTTTCTGCTGATATGATCCATCGTGGCATATATGGTTTAGACAGACTTGCTTTAGATGTTCTGGTATTTGACTCATCCGCGGACTTTATTGATTACGTAGACGATGACTGCTTGCCTGAGCCGAAGCTACTTGAACATATTAGTAATCCTGCATTATTCAAAAATACACTAAGATTAAAGTCGCTTTAGTCGTATTGAGAGCTTTAATCGCTTTAAGTTCGGGTATTTAATTTGTTGTGTTAGTTTATCAAGCATAAATTTGAAAAATTGGACGCCTTGTCTTATGTTTCATTATTAGAGACGCATGATTGACACTCCACGTGTGACTCATTTTTTATTTATACAAGTCAACCATTAAGGTGTTAATCAATCTTCATGATTAAAAGAGTTAAGGATTACATTCACAGCGGTGTCCGTCCGCAATATAAAGATGAAACAAATCGTCGAATAATGGTAGTGAACCTGTTTGCAGCCGTTGGCGTGTCTGTTACTTTTTTATTGTGTATCAGAGCTTTACTGGATGACAACTTAGGCTTGACTGCAATACTCGCAATGGCCAGCGTAATATTCTTTATATCCCAGCGTATTCAAATCAAATTCGAATCGTCGACAGGACGGTTTATATCTGTCAGTCTGCTCATTGCCTGTTTAATGATATTGGTTTTAGCATTGTTAGTCACTGGTGGGGCAGATAATACTGGGCCGTTATGGATTTATATAGTCGCGCCTGTGACCATGTTTTTCGCTGGGTTTGTAAGAGGGGTTTTAGCTTTAATTGCATTTGTTGTTGCTTGTGCAGCGTTGTTTTTTGTTTATGACGACTCTCTAATGTTAACCTCTTATTCATATACCTTTAAAACGAGATTATTGTATTCATTTATAACAGTTGGCTTTCTGTCAGCATTTTACGAATACAGTCGGGAGCGAAGCTATCGCACTACATTAAAATTATCAGAACAGTTTGAGCGAATGGCTCATCATGATCACCTGACTCAATTGATGAACAGGCGCGGTATTCAAACGGTACTTGAGAGTGAATATTCTAGGACACAAAGGAGTAACCGTTGCTTTTGTATTGCTATCGCCGATATAGATCACTTTAAACATATTAATGATTCGTTAGGCCATGAAAAAGGAGATGAAGTGCTGGTGGCTATTTCTTCTACTTTTAAGCATCGTTTACGTAAACAAGATTTTTTGGCGCGGTGGGGTGGTGAGGAGTTCATGTTTGTATTACCTGATACGAATATAGATCAAGCTAATAAGGTATTAATCTCATTAAGACAAACTCTGAGTGCCAATCCACTTAAGATAGGTGGCAAGGAACTGTTAGTTACCAGTAGTTTTGGCGTATGTGAAGTAACTCAAAAGAACAACGTTTCTGATGCAATTCGAGATGCCGACAAAGCTTTGTATACTGCAAAAGAGCGAGGCCGAGATAGGGTAGTACAAATTGTGGAAGGCTCATTAGTTTAATAGGTATAGCTCACAGATATAGCTAATAGTTTAGCTAATAAAAAAGGAGACAGCCGTCTCCCTTTTTTATACTGATTTAATAATGACTTGTATTAAAAGCGACCAGTAAGACCAATTAAAACACCATTATCACTGCCGTCTAGCAAAACATATTCAACGCGAGCAGAAATTGAAGGGGTAAAGAAGTGTTGAGCTCTGATTGTCCCGTTCACACTTTCTTCTGAAGACAAGCTAACACCGATACTAGATTGAGGTGACCAAAAGTAGTCAGCGGCTGCAACAATGTCGCTGTCAAAGTTTTTGTAAGACACTTCAAAATTTACAAATTGGCCGTCGCCTAATGTTGCAATGTACTTTGAGCTTAAAACTAACGTATCAGAAATATCTTCTTCAGAGGCAGTAACCGAAACCATCCAGTTTGGTTTTAGAAAATAACCTACTTCACCTACTAAACTTGTATCGCTATCGAAGCCATCAACGTCTACATAGACAACGTCTAAGCCAAAAAATAAGTCGTTATTATAGTAATCACCACCTAACACTAAGTTAGATATGTCGCCGTCGAAGTCTGTGTAGCTAACGTTTACACTAGTATTTCGACCCATGAACGCCGCTTCTGCCCATGCGGTATTATTAGTAGAAACGCTTTGAAGGTAATGCGTACCTTCTAGCTTAATTATGTTAGAGCTCTCTACGCTGAAATAGTCAACGTCTACTTGATTATTGTAGGTGTTTGCAATTGCGCTAGAGGAAAGAAGAGATAGGCTCAGTATTAATGCACGTGTTTTCATTTTTAAATCCTTTAATTATAGATGGACCTATTGGCACCAATGAGTCGTATAAATCTACGTACTACTATTGGTGAAAGTCCATTTCGGCGCGAAGTTTACTTTTTAAGGTAATGATTTACAAGTGGTTTACTTTACACCAGCTAGGTTGCTAGCCTGATAGGCGACTAGGTTGCCAGATGTGGGCTCTGCTGAGTTAATTTAGGCTTGATGTTGCTATTTGAATTTAGCGTAACGGTTCAAAAGTAAGGTTTATCAGTTTATAGTTAGCTTCCTACTATAAAAAACTAAGACTATTTAAGTGAAAACGAGCAAAGAAACAACGGTTAAATCAAACACACCCATTAGTATCGTAATTGTAAGGTTAAGCTTACTTATTGGTACAGTGACTTCATTATTCTTTGTGCCTTGGATATTAGTTTATGCCTGGCTGTTGCCATTACCAAATACAGTTCAAGCACAGGTTGATGAAGCAATTGGGCATGGCTTCGATGGCATGATTGTTTATGTTCAAAAGGGCAGTGAACCCGCCAATTTTTATACAGGTGGCTGGAATGATCGAGCTAACAAAATACCAGCTGACCCGACATCACTTTTTAAGATTGCCAGTATCAGCAAGCTCTACGTTTCTGTCTCTATAGCGAAGCTCGCTAATGAAGGACGTCTGTCTATTGATACACCTGTTTCCGAATACTTCCCTGAGCTAGTAGGTCGAATTGAAAACTTAGACCAAATAACCATACAAATGATGACAAAACATCGCAGTGGTATTCCTAATTTTTCAAACAATCCTGATTTTTGGCTTGATCACCCTCACACCACAGATGAAAGTTTGCAATTTGCGCTAGATTTACCAGCCAGTTTTGCACCAAACGAAGGTTATGAGTACTCGAATACCAACTACTTACTATTACGTAAAATAATTGAGCAAACGGTAGGTTACGATCATTATCAATTTATAGATGAGCGCATTATTAAGCCGCTTGGACTTCAAAATACTTACGGCTCTATTAATGATGTTAGTTTAGATGACGTCATGAGTGGTTATTATGTTGGTTATGAAGAAGATCAAAAGCCACAAGATTACGGTATGATGGCCACCGCTGAAGACGTTGGGATTTTTCTTCGAGCATTAAACGACGGCTCTGTATTTGAAGAAGGCGAAAAAGAAATTTACGACCAGTTATATGTATACGAACATGGTGGGCTGGTTGTTGGCTATCAAAGTTATGCTGAGTACCATCATGATATAGACACCGTTGTAGTGCAGTTTATTAACACGACTGATTTTGAAGGTTATGAGTGGAATTTATCTGAAATTGTGATCAATCGAATTGTGAAAATACTAAAGAACCAGGCAAAGTCTGAAAACTGAAAACTGAAAACTGAAAACTGAAAACTGAAAACTGAAAACTGAAAACTGAAAACTGAAAACTGAAAACTGAAAACTGAAAACTGAAAACTGAAAACTGAAAACTGAAGCTTAGACGAAAACCAACGTTTAGAGTTTAAATTTAAACCTAGGCAAAACCAAAACTAAAGCCAAAATTTAAAAAGGAACAAAATGTCGCTCCCTCCTTGTCCAAGCTGTAAGTCTGAATTTGTATATCAAGACCAGCAACAGCTTGTGTGTCCTGAATGTAGTTACGAGTGGAACCCGGTTGAGTTAGAAGCCGAAGAAAAGATAATAGTAAAAGACGCTAATGGCACGTTACTAAATGAAGGTGACAAAGTAACGGTGGCGAAAGACTTAAAAATAAAAGGCAGTTCTCAAGTGATAAAAGTAGGAACTAAAGCCCTGATTCGCCGAATTGTGGAAGGCAAAGACCACCAACTTGATTGTAAAGTTGATGGTATTGGGGAAATGATGGTGACAGCAAAGTTTGTTAAGCGGGCTTAACTACGTCGTTTGGTAATTTCATTGATATAAGTGTTGTAAGTGCAATAAAAACGAATGAAATGATTAGGCAATATTCAAGGCCATATTGCTGGTAAATATAACCAGATAAAATCGTGCCTACTAGTCGTCCTAATGCATTTGCCATGTAATAAAACCCAACGTCGAGAGAGACGCCATCAGCATCGGCCATGCTCACAATAAGATAGCTATGTAACGAAGAGTTGATGGCAAATAGAACCCCAAATACCATCAAACCAACAATGACAAATACTTCAACGTACCAGTTAAAGTATAGCGAGAGCGCAATAACCAAAGGTGTAATAGCCAAAAGTGATGCCCACTTTACCGTTTGTTGCGAAGGTGACATTGGCTTGTTTGTTTTTATTAATTTAGGTGCAAACGATTGCACTATGCCATATCCAATAACCCACAACGCAAGAAAGCCACCAACCTGCCAGTGATCCCAGTTGAATATTTGCGATAGGAAAACAGGCAGGGCAACAACAAACCAAACGTCTCGCGCACCAAATAAAAACAGCCGTGCAGCAGAGAGAATATTGATAGATTGGCTTTTGGAAAAAATGTCGGTGAATTTAGGTTTTGTTTTGGCTTTACCCAAATCCTTTTTAAGCACTATCATGCTGAATACCCAAACCAATGCCAATATTGACGCCATAAATATCATAGCGCCTTTAAAGCCAAGTAAGGTCAGCAATACACCACCTAAGAAAAAGCCAATTCCTTTTAATGCATTTTTGGAGCCGGTTAAAATAGCAACCCATTTAAATAGGGTATCTTCTTGGCCTTGTGCAACGAGGGTTTTTATAGAGCTTTTGGCGCTCATTTTATTAAGATCTTTAGCTATGCCCGAAAGTGCCTGGGCAACCATTACATAGGCAACCGTTAGCCAGCCACTAGGAACCGCGAGCATCAGCAATGAAACAACTTGCAGCGCTAAACCAATATTCATGGTTTTGTTTAAGCCAAGCCTTGCACCAATCCAGCCACCGACTAAATTAGTAACAACGCCAAACACTTCATAAAACAGAAACAGCATGGCAATACTCAGTGGTGTATAACCTAACTGATGAAAGTACAAAACCACGAGCATTCTTAATGCGCCGTCGGTTAGCGTAAATGCCCAGTAGTTACCTGTTACTACTAGGTACTGTTTTATTTCTGAAGGTAGATTAGCTAGTCGTTGCATTAACTTCTATCTCTGCGTTAGGGTTTATAACTATCGTTTATTTGTTGATAGAACGAGCGACTTTTAACGCGAGTTCTGCCGTTCGGTTTGCGTAACCCCATTCGTTGTCATACCAAGTATAAATTTTAACTTGTGTACCGTTCACAACCATAGTGGACAGTGCATCAACAATGCTTGAACGAGGGTCAGTTTTGTAATCAATCGACACTAGCGGCTTTTCTTCATAACCTAAGATACCTTTTAAATCGCCTTCAGCAGCCTCTTTCATCCAACCATTAATTTCTTCGCTGGTGGTTTCACGCTGCACTTCAAATACACAGTCGGTAATTGAAGCATTTGCTAAAGGAACTCGTACGGCATGACCATTTAATTTACCTTTTAATTCAGGGAAAATATGAGTAATAGCGGTTGCCGAGCCAGTGGTTGTTGGGATTAAACTCATGCCACATGCTCTTGCTCTACGTAGGTCTTTGTGCGGCGCGTCTAAAATAGTTTGGGTATTTGTGATGTCATGAATTGTCGTCATAGAGCCATGTTTGATACCAATCTTGTCTTGCAATACTTTCACTACTGGCGCTAGACAATTTGTGGTGCAGGAAGCAGCTGTAACGATATCAAACTCTTCACTTGAATATAGGTGGTCGTTAACGCCAAGCACAACATTTAACACACCATCTTCTTTTACCGGAGCCGTCACAACAACTTTTTTAACACCTTGGTCAAAATAACTTTGTAGTAGGGCTTTAGTTTTCATTTTGCCAGAAGCTTCAATAACTAAATCACATTTAGACCAATCTGTATCTGAGATGGCCTTATTTTGAGTGACGTTAATAACGTGGTCATCAATTTTGATAACGCCGTCACTAGCGGTTACTTCGTTTGGCCAAATACCATGAACCGAGTCATATTTTAATAAGTGAGCGAGCGTTTCCGCATTACCTGCAGGATCATTTATGTGAATAACTTCAATGTCTTGCCAACCAAAAGCGGCGCGAAGTGTTAAGCGGCCCATACGACCAAAGCCATTAATACCTACTTTTATAGCCATATTTATCTCCAATATTTGTTCACTGATAGTTTATATAATTGTGTTTATAGCCATTTCTTAAAACGACTAATCAAAAAATTAATTTAAGATTAAGTACTTAATTTTATTTACTTTATGTACTTAGCTTTAAGTACCCAGCTTTAGGCACAGCACGTTTCAACTCGTGTTGGTCTGTCACCCATTGCATTAAGCTGCGCAAGTTCTTCATCAATAAAATGAGGCTCATTAACAATGGTTATTTTAATGACATTTTGCATCCAGTGGGGCAGGTCAGGATTAACAGAGTAGTAAACCCACTGTTGATGTTTTCGACTGGACAATATTCCTGCTTTTTTTAGCTGCGCTAGGTGACGCGAAACTTTTGGCTGACTCTCTTCTTTTAACGCAGCCATTAACTCACATACACATAACTCTTTTTCGACGGCAATGAGGACCAAGGTTTTTAATCGAATGTCATCTGCTAAAGATTTATAAAAGAGAGTAGGGGTAATTGGCGCAGGTTTTTGCTTTTCTTGGATCAGTAAAAACATTTTTAGTCGCGAATTGAGTTCTTGTAGCGTTTTTTCGTAAGGATTATTATCTTTTCTTGTTCGAGGTTCAGGGAAGTCCCAAGCTAAATTGTGATCGCCCGTCACTTCTGTGTTGCATTCTTTTCCCGCTTTTTCACAAAGTGTAATGACATAGTCAAAATGTTCGCCAGCAAACTCATTAACGTTTTTAGAAAATAACCCGTTAACACTTAAACCAAAATGTTCGATGGCTTGGCGTGCCTGAGCGTTTATTCCAGCAGGACTAGTTCCCGCACTGTACACATCGTATTCGCCTTTGCCATGATGCTTAAGCAACGCTTCAGCCATAATTGAACGTGCTGAATTTTCTGTACATAGGAATAAAACTTTCATAAGAACCTCAATAAAACAAAAAGTATCGCATAACAATTTTGTTATATGCTAATTTTGTTATATTGGGTTGGCAAGGTTATTTTTGTTATTTACGCTAAAAATTGTCTGTTATTAAATTACCGTAAACCATTATCAATAATATGTTGATACTAATTGTTTAATATTGAGTATTATCAAATTTAAGTTAGGTACATATAATCATTTCACTAACTCCAAACGAGGAACTTGAAATGAAAGCAATGATAATAAAAGAATTTGGCGGAACAGAATTATTCGAAGCGGCTGAATTAGCAAAACCAGAAGTTAAAGCCGGACACGTTGTTATTAAAGTAGCAGCAACAAGCGTAAATACGGTTGATATGATGATACGCCAGATGGGAACAGAATTAGGTCCTTTGGCTCCGCAACTTCCTGCGGTATTAGGTATGGACTTTGCTGGTGTTGTTGAATCAGTTGGTGAAGGTGTAACTAACTTTAACGTTGGTGACGAAGTGTATGGTTGTGCTGGCGGACTAGCAGATTTACAAGGTGCGTTAGCTGAATTTATGTTGGCAGATGCTAAATTGATCGCGCACAAACCTAAGTCTTTAACTATGCGTGAAGCTGCTGCGATTCCATTAGTGGGCATTACTGCTTATGAAGGATTAGTACGAGCTGGTGTTACCGAAGGTCAAAAAGTATTAGTTCATGGCGGTGCTGGCGGCGTAGGACATTTAGCTGTTCAACTCGCTAAGTATTTTGGCAGTAAAGTATATGCCACTGGTGGCGACGATACTCAAGCTGCGTTGATAACTAAACTTGGTGGTACGCCAATTAATTACATTAACGAGTCAGTTGAAGATTATGTTGCAAAACATACAGCTGGTGCTGGTTTTGATGTGGTATACGACACTATTGGTGGGCCAAACCTACAGAACTCTTTTGATGCCGCAGCCTTAAATGCGCAAGTATCTACTACAGTTTCATTAGTGGAGCTTGATTTAACTACGGCTCACTTTAAAGGCTTATCTTTAAACGTTGTATTTATGTTGATTCCTATGTTGCATAATCACAAACGTGAAGTTCATGGAGAAGTTTTAGCGAAACTAGCTGAAATTGTAGATGCAGGTAAATTAACACCTGTGCTAGATGAGCAGCACTTTGAGCTGGCTGATGCTGGTAAAGCACACGATCGTTTAGCAAGTGGTAAAGCGATTGGTAAAGTTGTCGTTTCGATATAACTTTTATCGCTTCTATACTATAAGAGTCTTTCGGGGCTCTTTTTCTTTAGAATTTAGAATTTAGAATTTAGTGGGGCTTATTCATGTATTTCTATAAAACTCCACAATTCCTCAACTTGTACCGACAAACAATGCCCTTGCTGGTTGGACTATTGGCCATAATGGGCAGCCAGCTTATTGATAGTGCCTTTGTTGGACAATTAGGGGCGCAGCCTTTAGCCGTTTTAGGTTACTCAATTCCTATTTACCAAGTGGTGATTGGTATTCAAGTTGGTTTAGGCATTGCGGCAACAGCATCAATCTCTAATGCTTTAGGTTCAAGCGATCGTGCTTATGCAAAAAGTCTAGGCAGCATTATTCTATTAATTGGCACTATTTTCATAACATTGCTTTGTATTGGTTTATGGCTTTTTCAAGAGCCGATCGCACTTGGGCTAGGTGCGGAACCAGAACTATTTCCTATCTTGAACGAATATTGGTTTCCATGGTTGTTGAGCTGTTGGTTAGGCGCGATCCTTTATTTTGGTTATAGCATTTGTCGATCTCATGGCGAAACCAGAGTGCCAGGAAAAGTAATGGTGATCACGAGCGTGTTAAATGTGGTCCTAGATCCTTTATTTATTTTCACCTTTGAAATGGGGTTGGCTGGCGCGGCGTGGGCGACATGCGTGGCATTTTTAGTGGGCTGTTTTATTATTTTCCAAGCAATTCTAAATGAACGTTTATTAACATTGATAAAAGATACAAAACAGTTTTTGCAAGGTACAAAGGCCATTATTAGGTTTACCATTCCTGCTATGGTTGGTCAGTTTATTCCTCCTGTCGCAGCTATTGTAGTGACAATTATTATCGCATCGTTTGGAGATATTGCCGTTGGTGCGTGGGGTCTTGCAAACCGAATTGAATATTTGGCAATTATTGTGATTTTGGCATTAACTATGGCACTACCGCCAATGATAGGAGTGATGCGAGGTCAACGCGACTATAATAAAATTCGCCAACTAGTAGAAATTTCCATCAAGGCAGTGATTTTATTGCAGTTGCTTATTGCTCTTTTGTTAGCGGTTATTTCTATGCCATTAGCAGCACTCTTGACGTCAGATGGCGCAGTAGCAAACACGTTATCTCAATACTTGTGGCTTGTACCGTTAAGTTATGGAGCCTTAGGTGTATGTATGATTTGTGTCTCTGCCAGCAATGCGATGGGTGCTCCGAGTTCAGCCTTAATAACGTCAATTGTGCGTCTATTTGTTTGTTACCTACCGGTTGTATGGTTTGGCGCTGAATTGTTTGGTTTAACTGGGTTATTTATAGGCTCAGCGATTGGTAACCTTTTGTCTGGCTTTGCCGGTTGGGTTATTTTTATGAAGCAATTCAAAAAGCAATCGAGTTACTTTGCTGGCTCCAATGCCTAGGTTAGTTTTAACCTTGGTTTAATATAATCTATAAACGCACTAATACGCTTTGCAATGGAAGACGATGGATAATAAACGGCATTAATGAGTTCTCTATCTAGGCTGGTGGATTGAACATAAGGTTGTAGCAATTTAACCAAACGGCCCTGTTTTATATCGTCTTCAATCATAAACGAAGACAAACAAGCAATACCATTTCCTGATAAAGCCAATTGCCTAATCGTTTCTCCGCTACTTGCCGCAGTAGACGGAATGTAAGTCGGTAAGCCTTTTAATGGCCATTTGTTCAACTGCTTTATATTCGAAAACCCGATTGTCTGATGAACGTTAAGATCGCTAGGTTTTGATACCGCCTTGTTTTGAGACAAATACTGAGGACTTGCGACTATGCATAAAGGACTTTTTCCTAGTATTCTGGCCTTTAATGATGAGTCTTCTAATTTCCCTATTCGAATCGCAATGTCTGTTCGTTTTTCAATGAGATCAACAAACTCCTCGCTTGAGGTTAGTTCAAGTTCAATATCTGGAAAGGCGTTTTTGAAGCCGTTAATCAAAGGGACAATTTGATGAAGTAAAAACGGACTTGCAGCATCAACTCTTAGTTTTCCCTTAGGTAATTCGCCAACTTGAGTAATAGAGCTTTCAGCCACTTGGATTTGCTCTAAGCCTTTTTTAACAGATTCAACAAACGCTTTACCGTCATCCGTTAGTCTAACTTGTCGAGTCGTTCTTATAAAGATAGCCGCGCCCAATTGAGCCTCTACTTTACTAACGGAGCGAGATACTCGTGCCACTTGCATATCAAGGGCATCAGCTGCAGCGGAGAACCCACCAAACTCAGCAACGGCAAGTAAGACTTCTAAATCATCGGATCTGGTTTTTAATTTCATTGTTGTCATTTTTTACAAAAGTAATTTGCCAATTGTGCCGTTTATTACAAATAAATAGCAAGCAATAATGTGCGCCTTAATAAATTATGCATTTTGCATAATAACTAACTTATGTATCTGGAGAGAATAATGCCACTAGCTTTGCTCGCGTTGGCGCTAAGCGCCTTTGCAATTGGAACCACTGAATTTGTTATTGTTGGCTTGTTACCAATAATGGCGGAAGATCTTAATATTACTATCCCGTCGGCAGGATTGTTGGTCAGCCTATATGCGCTAGGAGTTGCAATTGGAGCTCCAGTATTAACTGCGTTAACAGGGCGATGGAATAGAAAAACCGTATTGTTGTCAGTTATGGCATTGTTTGTACTAGGGAATTTAGTCGCTTGGCAAGCCCCGACCTTTGAAGCGTTAATAATCGCTAGGATCTTAACTGGACTTGCACACGGTGTATTTTTCTCAATTGGCTCCACCATCGCAACAGGGCTCGTGCCAAAAGATAAAGGTGCAAGTGCAATTGCCATTATGTTTACTGGTTTAACTGTGGCCCTAGTCACTGGTGTTCCTTTAGGCACTTACATAGGTCAATATTGGGGATGGGAAGCTACATTTTTAACAGTATCTGTATTGGGCCTTATCGCTTTAGTTGGAAGTGCTCTGTTAGTTCCTAAGGACTTGCCGCAATCGAAACCGGTTAGTGTTATGAAACAATTTAAAGTGTTGGCTCACCCACGGTTATTATTGGTTTATGCCATTACTGCTATTGGTTATGGCGGAACGTTTGTTGCTTTTACTTACCTCGCACCAATTCTTAAATCAGTCTCGGGCTTTGGCGACAACGCAATAGGCGTTATTCTTTTGGTTTACGGTGTATCGGTTGCCATTGGTAATATTTGGGGCGGAAAACTCGCAGATAGGCTAGGGCCAATAAAGGCATTAACTATAATTTTTGCTGGTTTAGCAGCCGTATTAATCACCTTTAGTGTTACCGCTGTGCACCCGGTTGCTGCTGTCATCACTATTTTAATTTGGGGCGGCTTTGCGTTTGGCAACGTACCAGGACTACAAATTTATGTTGTAAATCTAGCAGAAAAGTACACGCCTGATTCAGTAGATGTAGCTTCAGGTTTGAACATTGCAGCATTTAACGTAGGCATTGCATTAGGCGCATTTGGCGGTGGTATCATCGTTGAAGAATACACAATGATGGACACGCCTTGGGTTGGCGGACTAATTGTTATTGTCGCAATTGCGCTAACTCGTTTGAGTGGTTCGTTGGATAATAAACAAAAACAGTTAAACATTAATGAATCTGCGTAGGCCTATGTGTTAAATGGTTTTTGAGCTGCGTTTATGAATAAAACCATTATTTAGATACTAATAAAGGAGCTTTCAATTAAGCTCCTTTATTCAACATTCAACATTCAACATTCAACATTCAACATTCAACATTCAACATTCAACATTCAACATTCAACATTCAATGTGTAGTAATTATGCTGCGTTGCTTTTCATTCTTTGGCTAGCTTTATACTCTCGGTATGAGCCGTGGAAGATGTCCATGCCTTGGTTTTTGATTTCAATAACGTGACTCGCCAATGAAGATACAAATTGTGTATCGTGGCTAACAAAAATAAGCGTACCGTCAAAATCTTTTAGGGCGCTATTTAATGCTTCTATGGATTCCATGTCTAAGTGGTTGGTTGGCTCATCCATAATTAATACGTTTAAGTCAGCCATCATTAGTTTACCAAACAAAAGACGATTTTTTTCACCACCAGAACAAACCTTAACTTTCTTTTCAAAGTCATCAGCGGTGAATAGTAAACGACCCAACATAGCACGAACCTGTAGGTCATCATGCTTTTTAGTACGCCATTGGCTTAACCAATCAAATAAGCTTAAGTCACAGTCAAAGTCAGTAGTGCTGTCCTGAGGACAATAACCAATAGTGGCATTTTCAGACCACTTTACAGTACCTTCATTCGATTTTAATTCTTCCATTAAACATCTTAGGAACGTGGTTTTACCAGCACCGTTTTCACCAATAACCGCCAGTTTAGCGCCGGCTTCTAATATTAGGTTACCGTTTTGGAATAAAGGACCTTCGTCAAACCCATGACCTAACTCTTCTAAAATAAGCACTTGGCGATGAAGCTTTTTATCTTGTTTTAACATAATAGAAGGGGTGCGTCGGCTCGACGATTTAACTTCAGATAATTCAATTTTATCTAGTTTTTTAGCACGAGAGCTTGCTTGTTTAGCCTTTGATGCATTCGCCCCGAATCGAGCAACAAACGCTGTTAGCTCTGCAATTTCAGCGCTCTTTTTATCATTTTCAGAAAGAAGTTGTTCGCGAATTAAGCTTGAAGCCGCAATAAAGTCTTCGTAATTGCCCGGGTAAATGCGCAATTCACCATAATCAATGTCGGCCATGTGAGTACAAACAGAGTTTAAAAAGTGACGGTCATGCGAAATGATGATCATGGTACATTTACGTACGTTTAATACTTCAGCAAGCCAGTTGATTGAGTGAATGTCCAAGTTGTTGGTAGGTTCATCAAGCAATAAAATATCAGGATTTGAAAATAGCGCTTGTGCCAATAACACACGAACTTTCCAACCAGGAGCAACCTGACTCATTAAACCAAAGTGAAACTCTTCAGCAATACCAGCTTCTAATAGGATCTCACCAGCGCGCGACTCTGCAGTGTAGCCATCCATTTCGGCAAATTCAGTTTCCAAGTCGGCTACTTTCATACCGTCTTCTTCTGACATTTCAGGCAATGAATAAATACGATCGCGTTCTTTTTTAACTTCCCAAAGCTTAGTATCGCCCATAATAACGGCGTCAACTACGCTGTACTCTTCAAATGCAAACTGGTCCTGACTAAGCACACCGAGTTTATTTCCAGGCGTAATAGAAACGTTGCCTGACGTTGGTGAAAGGGCACCACTAAGGATTTTCATGAAAGTAGACTTGCCGCAACCATTTGCGCCAATTAAGCCATATCGGTTGCCATGACCAAATTGTGCTGAAATGTTTTCGAATAGTGGCGTAGCGCCAAACTGCATGGTGATATTTGCGGTAGTAATCACTAGAAATGTCCTGATGTTATGGGCGTTCAGAACACAAAACTGGTCTGTTTGCCAGTTATGCTAACTAGAGGGCGCGCACTATACAGAGTAATCACTCTAAAGTCGATGTTTAAGGCTAAATAATGCTCAATTTATAAGCGTATTGTTTTAAGTGTGATTTATTTTGTAAAAAGCGTAATGATTAGCAATTATAAATAAAAAATTGATAGTGTTTCTGTTATTAGCCTCATTGTTTTTGACTTTTCCATCCCTATTATTACGGTAAATTCTAAAGGAGAATGTGATGACACACCCAATTATTAGTGATTTAGAAAAAAGATATACGGCTAAACGATATAACAGTGATATGAAAGTATCGGCGGAAGATTTGGCTGTACTTTATGAGGCAATGCGCTTGTCACCATCGTCAATTAATTCACAGCCTTGGAAGTTTATCGTGATAGAAAGCGACGCTGCGAAACAGCGCTTACATGACTCTTACGAAAATATGTTCCAATTTAACCAACCGCACGCGAAAGCGGCGTCTCATACTATTCTTTTTGCCTATAATCCAAAATATACTCGCGATGATTACGCCGCAGTAGTTGATAAAGGTATTGAAGATGCAAGAACACCTAAAGAAGAGCGTGAGCAAGCATTTGGTGCGTTTGCATTTGTAGATTTAAATACAGACGAGAATGGTAATAATGCAGAATGGACAAAGGCCCAGCTTTATTTAGCGTTGGGTAATACAATGCATACGCTAGCACGCCTAGGAATAGATTCTACGCCAATGGAAGGAGTAGATAAGGATAAGTTGGGAGAGATATTTGCTGATGAGCTTGACGGTTACATTTGTGAAGTTGCGTTGGCATTTGGTTATCACCATAAAGACGAAGACTATAACGCTGCATTGCCTAAGTCTCGATTAAACATGGATAAAGTACTAACTGTGCTTTAAATAGCATTGGTTACGAAATAGCACTGGATATGTTAAAACAAACTTTTTAGTCGTTATGTTAGTAAAGTGTGTGGTTCACTCAATGATTGGCTTTTTTGTTGAGTCCAACCACATACTTTGTTTTTGCCAGTGTGCTTTGCTGTATAAAGGGCAATGTCGGCATAGTTGATTAGTTTTTCTGTTGTTAATGCAACTAAATTTAGGTTACCTATTTCAGGTGACTCTTGATTGCCTTCTGATCCCGCAACACCTACGCTGACAGTCAAGTGAGAGTGCATTTGCTTTATTTCCAGTTTTACATTTTGTAATGCTTTTCTAAGACGTTCGGCTTGCACTAACGCTTGATGTTGTGTGGTTTCAGGCAAAAACAGAATAAACTCTTCACCACCCCATCTAGCAACAACATCGCCTTTTCGAGCGGTTTCTTTTAAACATTTTGCTATAGAAACTAAAACCTCATCACCATAGGCGTGACCAAAGCTATCGTTGATGTTTTTGAAATCGTCTACATCAATGAGAACAATTGATGCATCTCGACTTTCTCGCACAATATTGGTCCAAATTGGCAATGTCACCTGATTAAATCCAAGGCGATTATTAACTTGCGTTAACGAGTCAGTGCGGGCAAAACGTTCTGCAATTATTTTATCAAGTTGAGCCATTCTAAATTGGCGAGCAAGAATGACGGCCAGTAATATGGCTTCAAGTGCAACGCCTACTTCAATTACTTTAAAGGTAATATCATTGTAGGGAACTAAAAATCCACCAACCGCAAGGGTGGAAATAGTGATACAAATAGCTGCTAGTACCGATGAAAAAAGAAAGATAACAGCAAATGGTTTGTCTGCCTTTAAAGCTGAAAGACCCATAGCAACAAAAAGCACCACAAATCCGCTATTTAAGATAAAAGCTAAAATGACGGAAAATGCCAATTGGTTAAAGATAAAACCAAGTAACATGCCCGCTGGGATTACAATTGTTGTTCGAGTAACAATTTTATCTAAAAGTGGAGCGTATTGTTTTGTATCTAAAAGTTGTCTAGCAAAGTGCAAACCAGCAACGCTGTAGGTAAGCATTAATGTTATATCCACCCAGTCTTGCCAATAAGGCCCAAAATCAGGCGTGTAAACTGCGTGAATATGTCCAGTATAAGATAAACTATTTAGTACAAATCCAATGAGGTAAAGTGCGTACAAGCCGTAAATTTTTTGTTTAACAAATAAGAATAACACTAGGTTATATAAACCAAGTGCAGCCATAATTCCCCATAAAATACCATATTGGTAACCCGTTGAGATATCCCGAGAAATTGCGGCGTGGCTTTCGCTAAATCGCACTGGTAATGCCATTGGACCAATAGATTCAACTCGAATTAAAATCTCTGTTATGCCTGGATTATAGTCATGTTCAAAACCATAAAAGCGATATTGCATAGGTCTTTCATCAAAGGGAACAGCGTCGCCACCGGGTATATGTCGTTGTAGTTGACCATCTTTTAGTAAATATGTGTCTACATAATCTAACCACGGTGTTTCTATCGCAAGACGATAATTAATAGAGTTGATTTGCGTATTGTTAACTTTAAACTTCAGCCAAACAGGGTCTACGCCTATTCCCAGCGCGATTGAGTCACTACTGCCTGTTTTCACTTGTGTTGAAGAAAAGTGTTGTTGCGCTTGCTGGAAAGTTAAGCGGGTGTTTTGTTCCTGAAAATATTGAATAAGCTTACCAGGAGTACCACTTTGGTAAGCTGGAATTTTGATAATAGACGATGCCGCTTCCCCTGAAGCGAAGGCATTGGCGTAACTAGTTGTTAGCACTATAGATAGGAATAAAATGAGCAATTTAATACTCTGGGGAAAATACTGCATGTTTACCTTTATGACAACTTTCGCAACGTCCTGTTAAATCAGGTTACAAAATCAAGAATAATAAAAAGGCGGTAATTTAAACGATTTGCACTGTTTACTCAACGCATTTATGAGGCCGAGCCTACTTCTTTAGCAATTGATAAATAGGCTTCTTCAAGTTTTTTCATCACATTTCTAGCGTCTTTAACATTACTATTGAGTATAAAAAACAAGTCAAGTTCATCAATAACAATATGATTAAATTTGTTTTTTTCTGAGGTGGTTGTTATATGGTCACTGGCTACCTTGTAGGTTAACGCATATTCACCTCTTCCTTTTTCTAATGCGGTGATAGCTCTTTGGTGATTTGATACATTAATTACTTTCTTTGACAACGAAGAGAAGGTTTCTTTTAAACCGCCATAGGTGTAGCCAGTTAGTAAGATTAGATCTTTGTTTTTTAGTTCCGCTATTGATTTGATGGGAGAGCTTGTACTTTTCCATTCAACTTGAAGTTGCAATGTAGCAACGGGCATAGCGCTAATAACAAATTGGTTTTTGTCTGTAACTAACTCTTTCACCGCGATAGAGAAGTTATTTCTGTCTTGGTTTAAATTGAAAATGGCTCGTAGATTAGGGAACTCATGAGCTTGATACTTTATGCCACTCACAATTGAGACTTTATTCATTAACGTAACTAGATCGCCAGTCGCTTGACCGTCTTCATTTAGAGAAACCAATGGTGGAAAATCCATAAAAGCCCAATGCAACACAAATGGTGTGCTTGGTTTGCGCATAGGTTCCAACAACTTCGTATTTTCAGCGGCTATTAAAGGATGAGCTAAAAAACTAGATAATAGCATTAACGGAAGAAATAAGAATAAACGAAGCATATGTAGTCCCTTAGTTTCATGCGTATGTTTTAGAAACGTTTTAACACATTTTAAAAATAGGTTTTTAGTGCATTTTATTACTAATTTGGCTATTTTAGAGCACTAAAATATTGTCGATATGACTTTAGTATAATCGCCAAGTTAAAATTTAAACAGGGACGTTGATGTTAAAAGTAAACCTTCTAGAAAAACACTATCAGAACGTTACAGCCGTTAATGGCTTGTCATTTGATGTGAGCCCAGGTGAAATATTTGCGCTGTTAGGCCCCAATGGAGCAGGAAAGTCATCACTAGTAAAAATGTTAGTGGGGTTTACGCAACCTGACAGTGGTTCCATTTTGTTATCCGACAGCTCAGAAAGTTACACATCAATCCCTTCTCATTTATTAGGCTATTTACCCGAAGATAGAGGTTTATATCCAGAAAAAACCGTAAAACAAAATTTAGAGTTTTTTGCGACATTACAAGGCGTTAGTAAAAGCGACTTTGAAGAGCGCTGCGCTTATTGGTTAGATAAATTCAGTTTAATCAGCCGTGTAGATGAACAACTTAAAGCGCTATCAAAAGGTAACCAGCAAAAAGTTCAGCTTATTAGTGCGGTTTTGCATCAGCCAAAATGGGTTATTCTTGATGAGCCATTTTCAGGTTTAGACCCAATTAACCAAGAGCTAGTTGTACAGTTTTTAGCAGAGCTGAAACAACAAGGCATGACCGTAATTCTTAGTGCACACCAAATGGCAATGGTAGAGAAATTAGCTGACAGGGTTTTATTATTAAACCAAGGTTCAGCTATTATCTACGGTGATTTGGAAGATATATTACTAGCAAAACAAGCTGCTGTGATTCATGTTCGCTACATGCCCGACCAACCTTTAGGACCGCTAGATAATTTAAACAGTCAATATACAGTAGAACTAATCAAAGCTAATCAGTTAGTTATCACACTGCAAAAAGATCAGACCTTAAATGAGTTGTTGCCACTACTTAGTGAAATTGGCAACGTAGTTGAACTAAAGAACCAGTCGCAAACACTACACACAATTTATTTAAATGCCGTTGCGAGCCATAACTCTGAATCGAGTAATAGTGCAGATCTTGATGAAGGAAAATCGTAATGAAAAACAATAACTCACTTAACGTTAACCTTAGGCAAAGCTGGACAGTGGCAAAATGGGAGTTTTTGCACTTTTTTAAGCTTAAGCAAGAAGTTATCGGAAAGCTCATTATGTTGGCTGCCGGTTTAGTCATTTATTTTGTAGCCAATAAAAGCCAACAATTAGACGACGTATATAAAGTAGCAACGAGCCAACACTTTGAAGTGAACAAAGCTTTGCCTAATGCTGGCGCTTTTCAATTTATAAAGGTGGACAACCTGCAAGAGGTTTTAGATGCCTTATCAGAAGAGGGTGAGTTTGATGCAACGCTTGAATTGAATAAACCAAGCGATGAGTCAAAAGACTTCCAGAGTGTTGACGCTTCAATTACCACGGCTGAAAAGTCGAATTGGCAAAATCAGCTGGTAGCACTTATTAATGCAGAATTACAGGCTGTAAAGTTTGACCAACTTAACTTAACCACCGAACAGCAAGTTGCTCTGAGTACGCCAATCAATATCGATCATAAAGTTCTTGATGACTTATTAAAAAATGAAGCAGACAAAACACAAACCATCACGGCGTATGGTGTTTTATTTTTATTGGTTGTTGCTGTGTTTGGCGTATTTGGTCAGCTTTTTGTAAGCATTACCGGAGAAAAACAAAACAGAGTTACTGAGCAATTAATGGCAACAATGACGCCACAAACATGGATAGACGGGAAACTTTTGGGGCAAATTCTATTTGCTGTAAAAACAATGGTTGGCACGCTACTTTCAATTGTCATATCGTTTTTGTTTTTCTCTGTTGTGATTAAACAACAATCATTTGACCTGAATATTATTAATTGGTCACTTTTACCTTGGTTATTTGCGTTTGCAATCGCTGGACTTTCAATATGTGCGGCGTTTATGGCGGCAATCGCTTCGGCAATAGACGATCCTAATCACAGTGGTAAAAGTGGTTTAATGATGTTGCCACTAGTTCCAGTCGCACTAACGTTCTTTTTAATAGACGCTCCAAATAGCGTTATTACTGTATTTTTAAGTTACCTGCCCATTACATCATTTGCGGTTATGCCGGTAAGAATGTCACTGGTAGAACTAGCGGTTTGGGAACCTATTTTGTCGCTCATATTCAGTCTTGTATGTTTTTATTATTTTAGAATACTGGCGGCAAGAGTTTTCAAAATGGGCATGAATATGTATGGCAAAGAACCGACATTAAAAGATATGTTAAAAGCAACCTACAAAGGTTAATTAGTTAAAAAAGGAAGTAACAATGGACATGACTAATCCAACAAAAAAAAGCAAAAGCGGTAAGAGTTTGTTTAAATCTCTTTCATTTAAGAAAATTGTACCTGGTGTATTAGCATTAATAGCAATATTAAACTCTTATTTTATTGTTATTGAAGGGCACGTAGGCGTTGTAAAACGCTTTGGTGAAGCTAAGCATCAAGAAAACCCAGGGCTGCACTTTAAAATCCCATTTATTGAAACCGTTGAGTTAATTGAAGTTAGAACGCGTAAAAACGCTGAAAAGATGGCTTCAAGTACTAAAGAGCAAATGCCAGTGACGATTGAAGTGTCAGTTAACTGGACGGTAAACAAAGAAGCGGCGCTTGATTTGTTTAAGCGCTATGGGGGTTTAACTCAGTTTGAGCAACGTATTTTGGATCCTTGATATTCTTGTAAAATCCGGATTTATTAGTAGGGATTATACCTGGTCCATAACCGGGAAAACAGGTAGAAAAAGTAAATACAGGTTGAGAGATAATTATCTACGATTTTATTTAAAATATATTGAGCCGGTAAAAGAAAAAATTGAAAAAGATTTATACCGAAATATTAATCTTGAAAATCTTAAGGGCTGGGAAACAATAATGGGTTTTCAGTTTGAAAATCTGGTATTAAATAATCTTAATCTAATCATTAAACTACTTAATATACCTCCTGAATCCATAATAAGTGCCGCACCGTATTTTCAGAAAAAAACACTGAGAAAAGAAGCCTGTCAAATAGATTTACTTATTCATACTCGCTATGCTGTATATATCTGTGAAATCAAATTTTCTAAGAATCCTATAGGGACGAAAGTCGTAGAAGATATGAAAAAGAAGATAGAGGCCCTAGCGATTCCAAAACATGTGTCTTATCGTCCTGTGCTTATCCATGTAGGAGGAGTGACGGATGAAGTAGTTTTTAAGGATTGCTTTGACAAAATCATTGATTGGACGGAGATTTTGCAGTGAGTATCAAGATCTTTTCCTTTCTTTTTCTTGTCTTTGCATCGATCCCTGCGTTTTCGTCAGGTGGAAAAATCATCAATCCCGTCACAGACATCTGTTGGAGCT
>PJEL010000922.1_pt1 | contig 32300 bp, 34 predicted proteins | sample 1853271 | NCBI WGS metagenome assembly PJEL01 (sample SAMN08108733, study PRJNA415343) | Invertebrate metagenome, whole genome shotgun sequencing project. | host: Globobulimina | place: Sweden: Gullmar Fjord | collected 2015-08 | reverse complement strand
GAGCGGACAGGCGATATCGGTACGATCAAGGAACTCCTTGACGACGAACGCCTCGTCGTGCTCGGCAAGGGGGACGAGGAGCGGGTCGTGACGCGTGGTGCGCCGGTCGTAGAGGAGTATCTCAGAGCCGGCGATCTCGTCCGTTTGGAACCGAAGACCGGCATTGTCCTAGAGAAGCTCGCACGGCCCGAAGTCGAGGAACTGGTCCTCGAAGAGGTACCGGACATCACGTACGACGACATCGGTGGCCTCGAGCCCCAAATAGAGACTATTCAGGATGCCGTCGAACTTCCGTACCGGCACAGGAAACGCTTCGAGGCGTATCACCTGCAGGCGCCCAAAGGCGTCCTGCTGTACGGGCCACCCGGCTGTGGAAAGACCCTCATTGCCAAGGCTGTGGCGAATTCACTCGCCAAGACCGTGAGCGAGGCAACCGAGTCCGAGGACGTCAAGTCATACTTCCTGAACATCAAGGGACCGGAACTCCTCAACAAGTACGTGGGAGAGACTGAGCGTCAGATACGTCTCATCTTCCAGCGAGCCAAAGAGAAATCGGATGAGGGTGTACCGGTCATAGTGTTCTTTGACGAAATGGATTCGCTGTTCCGCACGCGAGGAACAGGCGTTTCCTCGGATGTGGAATCAACGATCGTTCCACAGCTACTCAGCGAGCTCGACGGAGTCGAGTCTCTCAAGAATGTGATCGTCATCGGTGCCTCCAACCGCGAAGATCTCATCGATCCAGCGATCCTCCGACCGGGAAGGCTCGACGTCAAGATCAAGATCGAACGACCGAATCACGAAGCCGCACGTCGTATCTTCGCTATCTACCTCACCGATGTCGTCCCCTACGACAAATCGGAGTTGGAGGAATTCGAATCGAAGAAGGCCTTCATAGCCCATGCAATCGACGAGGCGGCGGATGCAATGTACGACGAGGGATCGGAGAATCGGTTCCTCGAGGTCACCTATGCGAACGGCGACAGGGAAGAGTTGTACTTCAAGGATTTCGCCTCGGGTGCGATGATCGAGAACATCGTGCGACGTGCCAAGAAGGACGCCATCAAGCGTGAGATTGCCGGTGGGTCATCCGGGCTCAAGGCGGAGGACCTGATCACCGCAGTGCATCAGGAGTTCAAGGAGCATGAAGATCTGCCGAACACCACGAACCCAGACGACTGGGCGCGTATCTCGGGTAAGAAGGGCGAACGAATTGTCTACGTGCGCACGCTGATCGAGGGCGATGGGGAGCAGCGGTCGATTGAGGCCGTCACTCCTGGCCAATACCTGTGACATGAGAGAGAATCGGATCCTCGGTACAGAGGTCGAGTACGGCATCACTGTTACGAACGATGCGGCCTTCAATCCGGTTGCGGCTTCAGCTTCCCTCGTCAACGCTCATGCCAAGGGTGCGAATCGTGTGAATTGGTCGTACGACGATGAGTCTCCGGGAAGAGACGCGCGTGGGTTCACTCTTGGATCGATCCCGATCGACGAGACGGATTCGGGTCTCGTCAACGCAGTCCTGCACAATGGAGCAAGGCTCTACGTCGATCATGCGCACCCCGAATACTCGACGCCTGAGTGTGGCGACCCACTCGAAGCAACCCTCTATGACAAGGCTGGCGAGCTGATCGTGCATCGAGCGGTTGAGCAGGTGAATGCGGCGCTTCCGCAGGGGTCGCGGATGGTGATCCACAAGAACAATTCGGATGGCAAGGGCAACTCATACGGCGCGCACGAGAACTACCTCGTTCCGCGTGCTGTTCCCTTTGGCGACATCGTGCACCATATGACAGCCTTCATGGTGTCTCGCCAGATCCTTACCGGGTCCGGCAAGATCGGTTCTGAGCACGGGCGGCCTTCGGTCCCGTTCCAGCTGACCCAGCGCGCCGACTTCTTCGAGGAGGAAGTCGGTCTCGAAACGACGCTCAAACGTCCCATCATCAACACCCGCGACGAACCACACGCCGATCCTTCCAAGTACCGCAGGCTTCACGTCATCTTCGGAGATGCGACGATGTCAGAGATTCAGACATTTGTGAAGCTCGCTTCGACGTCGCTCTTGCTGATGGCGCTCGCGGATGACGCACTTGGCGTTCCGATCAGACTGGAGCGCCCGGTTGAAGCGGTCACCGCCGTGTCGCACGACATCACTGGGAATACGAAACTCGACCTGTTCGAAGCGGACCCATCGTCACCGCTCGAGCTCCAGTGGCGATACTTCACGCTTGTCGAGGCATATCTGGGATCGAACGATCTGCCTCCCGTATACAAGCAGGCACTTTCCGAATGGAGAGGGCTGCTCGAAGACTTCGAGCACGGATACGCTGCGGTTGCTGACCGGCTCGACTGGGCAGCGAAGCTCTCGATTCTCGAGGCTTACAGAGACAGGGATGGGCTGGAGTGGTCAGATCCAAAGCTTGCCCTCCTCGGACTCCAGTATCACGACGTGGACCCAGCGAAGGGGCTGTACCACCGCTTGGTTGCGAAGGGCCGTATACGAACGTTGTTCGCCCCTGAGGACATCGAGAGAGCGGCATCTCGTGCGCCAGAATCCACCCGTGCCTGGTTCAGGGGAGAGTGTCTTCGGCGATATCCCAACGAGGTAGTGGCGGCGAACTGGGATTCACTCGTCTTCGACGTTGGTCGTTCCTCCCTCGTGCGCGTCCCTATGATGGAACCGCTGCGGGGTTCGCGTGCCATCGTGGAGGAGCTGCTTGCAGCAAGTCCTGATGCAGCGACCCTTGTCGACAACCTTGGAGGGGCAGATGACTGAACGCGAACGACGATCCAAATCAGCAGACTCGTCACATGAGGACGATGCTCAAGCAACGGAGACCGGCGAAGCGACCGAAGTCGCCGAGAAGATCGACGACCTGCTCGACGAGATCGACACCGTCCTCGAGGAGAACGCCGAGGAATTCGTGAAGAATTACGTCCAGAAGGGTGGGGAGTGACTCTGCAGCCGACGGGCGCAACGACAGGCATCGGGCCGCTCCGCATTGGTGAGGCGATAGAGGTCGGATCGTTCTTGTCCGTGCTTGAGCATCGCGGGCTGGCGCCTGAGTGGAAGATCAACGCACCGGTCACGAGCGCCCTCCCTGAAGCCACCACAGTGCTCGCGCTCACGTGGTCCGACGGCGTGTTGATGGCTGGGGACAGGCGAGCAACTGCAGGCAACGTAATTGCCCATCGACGCGTCCGGAAGGTCTATCCGTCGGATGAGTACTCGGCAGTTGCGATCTCGGGTACCGCAGGTATGGCTGTCGAACTCATCAAACTGTTTCAGACCGAGCTTGAGCATTATGAGAAGATCGAAGGTGCGCGCCTGAGCCTCGAAGGCAAGGCCAACTACCTCGCGAGGATGATCAGGGGAAACCTCGCCCTCGCGTTCCAGGGTCTCGTGGTGATACCGCTGTTCTGTGGCTTCGACGCAGATCAGGCTGCAGGTCGGTTGTTCTCGTTCGACGTTGTCGGCGGCCGCTACGACGAACTCAGCTATGCGACCACCGGATCGGGAGGCGCTGAGGCAAAGTCGTTCCTCAAATCTGAGTGGAAGGAAGACCTGACACGAGAGGATGCGCTCTCGATGGCGGTCGAAGCACTCGTCGCAGCAGCCGAAGAGGACGCCGCCACGGGCGGGCCGGACATCAAGCGTGGGATCTATCCCAATGTTGTGATTGTGACAACCGAAGGCGTCGCGGAGATCGAGGACGCTGAACTGGCGACGATCGCGGAGACCATCGTGGGGGCTAGGCCATGACGGCGCCGTTCTATGTTCCTCCAGAGCAGCTGGTCAAGGATCGTGCCGATTTTGCACGGAAGGGTGTCGGAAGAGGTAGGCCGATCATTGTCATCCAAATCGATGCAGGCATTCTCCTCATGGGAGAAAACCCTTCACCGTCGCTCCGAAAGATTGGCGAGGTATACGACCGCATCGCATTCGCTGGTGTCGGCCGATTCAATGAGTTCGAAACTCTGCGAGTCGCAGGCATCAGGTACGCGGATCTCAAGGGCTACTCGTATGCACGTGCAGACGTCACAGGCAAGAGTCTTGCGAATGCATACAGCCAAACGCTCGGCCAGATCTTCAGCCACGAGATCAAGCCATACGAAGTAGACATCGTTGTTGCGGAACTCGGCGTCGATAGGGCTGGCGACAAGCTGTTCAGGATCCTCTTCGATGGGACACTCCGAGATGCCAACGGGTATGCCGTCCTCGGTGCTGGCGAGGAGGCGATTGCCGAAGCTGTCAATGAGGGCCTATCGGATTCCGTCACTCTCGCGGAAGCCGTGCATCTGGCTGCGTCGTCCATTGAGGAGGCCGAAGGGCGCGAGATCGAGGCTGACGGTTGGGAAACCGGGTTCCTGGATCGGTCCGGTGAGCGAAGGCTATTCCGCCGTCTCACCGTGGACGAAATCACGTCGTCGCGTTCCGGCTAGCCAGAGCTCGCCGTCGAATCAGGAATCGTGGGGTACGCTGACTCGATGCAGAGACGGATCTTCGGACTTGAGAACGAATACGGCGTTACGTGTGTGCTCCGAGGGCAACGTCGCCTTTCGCCAGACGAAGTCGCGCGCTACCTCTTCCGTCGAGTCGTTTCGTGGGGTCGCTCTTCGAACGTGTTCCTCGAAAATGGGTCCCGTCTCTATCTCGATGTGGGGAGTCACCCTGAGTACGCAACGCCAGAGTGTGACAGCCTGTACGACGTCGTTGCCCACGACAAGGCCGGCGAACGAATCCTTGAGGGTCTCGTCGAGTCCGCTGAGATCCGTCTCGCCGAAGAGGGCATTCGGGGAGACATATATCTCTATCGCAACAACACGGATTCGGCAGGCAACTCCTACGGCTGTCACGAGAACTACCTGATCAGGCGACAAGCCGATTTTCAGAGGACAATCGACACGTTGATCCCATACCTCGTCACCCGCCAGATCTGGGCCGGTGCAGGCAAGCTCCTGAACACGGCGAGGGGCACCGTGTACTCCCTTGCGCAACGATCTGAGCACATCTGGGAAGGCAGTTCATCTGCGACGACACGTTCACGGCCGATCATCAACACTCGAGATGAACCACATGCCGACGCAGAGAAGTACCGGCGTCTCCATGTCATCGCGGGCGATTCGAACATGTCTGAGTACGTCACCTATGTGAAGGTCGGAGCAACCGTCGCGCTGCTCCAGATGCTCGAGGACGAGGTCGTCTTCAGAGATCTCACGCTGGAGAATCCGATTCGGGCAATCCGGGAGATCAGCCACGACACAACCTGCAGACGCAGAGTTCGGCTCGCAAACGGCAGAGAGCTCTCAGCGCTTGACATCCAGTGGGAGTACTTGGAGAGGGTCATGCGGTACGCACGCGTGTCGGGTGTCACCCCCGAAATCGAGCGAGCCATCTCCATGTGGGAGCACTTGTTGACCGGCCTAGAGAAGGACCCGCTCACGTTGCACCGCGAGGTGGACTGGGTCGCCAAACACCATCTGATGGATCGGTACAGCCGCAAACACGACTTACCGCTCTCGTCGCCAAGGCTGGCCCTGATTGATCTCAACTACCACGACGTCAACAGGGAACGTGGCCTCTATTACAAGATGGAGAAGAGCGGGCTCATGGACAGGATCGTGACCGATGATGCGATCAATTCCGCGATGGTGAAACCACCGGGAACGACCCGAGCAAGGCTCCGCGGCGAGTTCATCAGGGCGGCAAAGGCGAAGCGAAGAGATTTCACCGTCGACTGGGTGCATCTCAAGCTCAACGATCAAGCTCAACGAACGGTCTTGTGCAAGGATCCGTTCAAAGCGTACGACGAACGTGTGGACCGTCTCATAGAGAGCCTGTAGAGGCGCGCCGGAACCCTTCCACATCAACGCGTGCACCGATACCCTGTCATTCATGCAGCAGGTCATCGAGCGAATTCTCAACCTCTTGGCGTTTCTGCTCACCGTTGGAAGACCCGTCACGGCTGAAGAGATTCGACATACGGTGAAGGGGTACGACCAGCCATCGGATGAGGCGTACCGGAGGACCTTCGAGAGGGACAAGGACCTTCTGCGGACGCTCGGCGTGCCGATCACGATGCGTCATACCGATCTTTGGGAGGTGGAGCAGGGGTATGTCATACCCGACGATGAATACTCGATCGGCGATCCAGGCTTGACCGACGAGGAACGTTCAGCACTGCTATTTGCCGCCGAAGCGGTGAAGTTCGGTGGTCAGTCGACGGACGCGGCCGCAATCTTCAAGCTCGGCGGTGCCGCAACCGGATCGAGTGGCGCGGTTGCCGCCGAGCTCGGCCATGACCTCCAACTTCTCGGTGACCTGTTTGAGGCTGTCACGGAGCGTCGGAGGATTCTGTTCACGTACAAGGATCGACCCCGAACGGTCGAGCCATATGGGCTCGGACACCGATTCGGCCATTGGTACCTGCTCGCACCTGAGGCGGGAGCATCCGAAGTGATAAAGGCGTTCCGCATCGACCGAATGCATCAGATCAAGTATGACTCCGAAGGCTCGATGTTCGAGCGTCCGTCAGACTTCGACCCGCGTCAGGCGTTGCCTGACTACATGCGCTCGGCAGAGACCGATGACATCATCGTGAGAGTTCGATTCGACGCTGACGTTGCTGGGGTTGCGATGGATCAGACGTCCGTGAGTAGCGTCGTTGCTCAGGACAAAGACTCGGTGACGGTCGATCTCTCCGTGTCCTCCGAGTCCGGATTCATAGGATGGATGCTCGGGTTTGACGACAAGGCGGTCATCGAGTCGCCAGAGTCCGTGGTTGATGCGTTCCTTTCGTTCGCCGGAATCGGGTCGCGAGGCGCCAACTGATGAGTTCCCAACGCACAGCCAACCGACTGTCACGGATACTCGCGATGCTGCCGTGGATCATTGAACATGAGGGTGCAGAGATCGATGATCTCGTTGCTCGCTTCGACTACAACGACAAGGCCGATCTGGTCAAGGATCTCCATCTCGTATTCATGACCGGTCTCCCCGGATACGGACCGGGTGATCTCATTGACGTCGATGTGTATGACGACGAGGTGTTTGTCGATGCAGCTGACTACTTCTCGAGGCCACTCAGACTCACAGCTCCGCAGGCGCTTGGCCTCATCGCGGCAGCCATGACATTCATCGGATCGGAACAGGCTCCGCCTGCTCTTGAGAGCGCAGTGCAGAAGCTGACCACAGCGGTCGTTCCACAGGCGGAGTCGTCCGTATATTTCGACGTGCCTGCTCCAGCATCGCTCGCTGTGTTGCGCGAGGCCATCGAGTCGCACAACGTGATACGGATCACCTACGTCGCCATATCAACCAATGAGCGCACCGTCAGAGATGTCGAAGGTGCGTCATTGTTCTTCAACCTTGGGAACTGGTATCTCGCCGGATTCTGTCGCTCCGCCGATGCAGAGCGAGTGTTCCGTGTTGACCGTATCGCCGCTACGGAGGTTCTTCCGGCGATCCACGAAGTGGCACACGAGGTTCGTAGCACCATCGTGCGGTACCGCCCTGAGGACTCCGACGCCCATGTCACCTTCACGGTTTCACCCGGGTCTCGGTGGGTTTCCGAGTACTACCCGGTTGACGCTGTCGATCTCGACGATGGCGGACAACGGATCACGATGTCGGTATCTGATCCTCTCGTCGCCGCCCGACTACTGATCAGACTCGGCAACGCTGCAACGAACATCGAAGGCGACGCTGTCGTCGAGGCCATCAACGATCTGCGATCGCGCATCAGTGCGAGATATCAGGGCACCCCCGACGCCGCCTGACTGACCATACGAGCGTGCCCGAAGTGACTATGTGAGGATTAGTCCTTTACTCCGTTGGTCACGTGCCGATGTCTATCAGGACGCTGGTAAACGGAGACACGATGACCACCATCCGAACGACATGTCAGGGCTGCGGAGACGTAGAGCTTTCAACCCACGACATCGCCCTTGAGCTCACAGGAGCAGGTGACGCTGGCTCGTATCGCTTCTCCTGTCCATCTTGTAGCACCATGCAGACTCGGCCGGCAACACGACGTGTCGTGAGCATCCTGCTTGCCACAGGCGTAGCCTATGAGATCATCTTGGAAGCCTCCCCGATCACCGACTCGGAGATCGACGAATTTGTCGCCCAACTGGACGAAGACGACTGGTTCTCCCGACTGGTCACGTCAGAGGGCTGATCCTCGTGTCGTGCGCGACGCGTACGACCTTCCGCGTACTACGTTCCCCCTATGGGATCTGTCGGATTCGGAGAACTCGCTCTTATCGCAATCGTGGTCTTGCTTGTGTTCGGGCCGGATCGACTCCCTGAACTCTCGCGCAAGGCAGGCGAGTTGATGACAAAGGCCCGCGAGGCCACCAGATCGTTCACCGATGCGATTGACAGCGAATTCGATGAGACAACCGCGCCGCTACGCACGTTGCAGTCAGACTTCAATGCAACGAAGGATGAACTGTCGAACGCCGCGGGAACAATCCTGAACTTTGATGCATCACCATCTGAGGAATCCGCAACCTCGAGTGAGGCGCCTGAAGACGACGCAACAACAGAGGACCAGCCTGGGGACGCCGAGGCGTCAGAGTGACCGATTCTCGAATGGACATGAGGATGCACCTCAAGGAGCTGCGAACTCGGCTCTTCACATCCGTAATCGCTGTAGCAGTCGGCACCACGATTGCGTTCTTCTTCAGCGACGAGCTGCTTGATCTCATCACAGAGCCGTACAAGGTCGCTGCCGGCAACGAGGCGTTGCCGTTCTTCAAAGTCACAGATGCATTCTCAGCGATCATGCGAGTCAGCCTCTTCGCTGGCATCGTCCTCGCCTCGCCGGTACTCCTGTACCAAATGTGGCGATTCGTTGCGCCAGCGCTATCCAAGAACGAGAAACGATGGGCGTACCCGCTTACGGGGGTGTTCACCCTGCTGTTCGTGTTCGGCGTGACCGTCGGCTACGTCGCGCTCGAGCGAGGACTTGGATTCCTTCTTGATTTTGGAGGCGATTCACTTCAGGCACTCGTCGGCATCGATGCATACTTGAGGTTCGCGACTCGATTCATCCTCGCCTTCGGCCTTGCGTTCGAATTCCCTGTGTTCCTCTTCGCAGCTGCGGGGATCGGTGTCGTCTCGTCAAAGATGCTGAGGTCGAATCGCCGCTGGGCGGTGGTGATCATTCTTGTTGCTGCAGCCGTTATCACTCCGTCTGGCGATCCCATGACACTGCTACTCCTGGCTGGTCCCTTGTACGTGCTGTATGAACTCTCTATCCTCGCGATTCGCCTCATTCTCAGGAAGTAGTCGTGTGACCACATCAGTCCTGACGCAGTTCCTGAGCGAACTGCCGTTCCGACCGGACACGTTCCAAACCGATGCTCTGGGCCATGTCGAGACCGGAGATTCCGTTGTGGTAACGGCCCCGACCGGTGCAGGCAAAACGCTGATCGCGGACGGTTCGATCGCACTCACGATCGCGAAGGGCCAGCGTGCTTTCTACACGACGCCCATCAAGGCGCTCTCGAACCAGAAGTTCAACGATCTCGGCGGTGCGTACGGCGCTGATATGGTCGGGCTTCTTACCGGTGACAATGTCATCAACGGCGACGCCCCCATCATCGTCATGACCACTGAAGTGCTCAGGAACATGATCTACGAGGCATCGAGCGCGCTCGATGAACTCGGTTTGGTCGTGCTCGACGAAGTCCACTACCTCGCCGATCGGCATCGAGGCTCGGTATGGGAAGAAGTGATCATCCACCTCCCGAAGCGGATCGCACTGGTGTGCCTGTCTGCGACCGTTGCGAATCCGGAGGAATTCACCGACTGGGTCAGAGAACGAAGGGGGCAGTGCTCGCTCGTTGTTGAAACGGAACGACCGGTGCCCCTCACTTCGATGTACCTCTGGCGTGACCGCCACAGAGAACAGCAACTATCGATTGCGCCCGTCTTCGGGAAGAACGGAAGGCCGAACGGTGCCATTCGCAAGATGCTGACGGGATCGAAGGGGAGACACCGGAGGTTCTCCACTCCACGGCGCGTTGCAGTTGTGAAGGAACTGCAATCTGAGGGTCTGTTGCCGTGTATCTACTTCGTATTCTCCCGAAAAGGTTGTGATCAGACGGCCCAGGAAGTTGCTCAAGCAGGTCTTTCGTTCACTACAGCGGAGGAGCGCGAGGAGATCCGATCAATCGCGGAGAGCCACGTTGCCCACCTCAGCAACGACGATCTGACTGTTCTCGGTTACGAGCGATGGCTCAACGTGTTGGAGAGCGGTGTCGGAGCGCACCACGCCGGGCTCATTCCCGCCTTCAAAGAGACCGTCGAGGAACTGTTTCTGAACGGACTCGTCAAGGTGGTTGCTGCAACGGAGACCCTTGCGCTCGGGATCAACATGCCGGCACGCACCGTGGTACTCGACTCGTTGAGCAAGTTCGACGGCGAGACCCACGTGCTGCTTGAGGCCAGCGACTACACCCAACTGACCGGACGTGCGGGAAGGCGCGGTATCGACTCAGAAGGCACCGCTGTGGTGCTCTACAGCCAGTACGTCCCGTTTGACCAGGTGTCCGGAATTGCTGCGAAGGGCGCCAATCCGCTGCGGTCATCGTTCTCACCGACCTACAACATGGCTGTGAATCTGATCGCACGCCATCACCGGGCCGAAGCCCACAAGCTGCTCGATGCATCATTCGCGAATTTCTCGATGGATCAACGCACCGAGCAGCTTCATGAGAACCTCGCCGATAGGGAGGGCGACCTGGAAACGTTCAGAACTGCTGCCGCCTGTGACAGGGGCGATATCTGGGATATCGCCGATCCTGGTTCCCATGGCATGACACGAAGGGCAGACATCAGCCTGCTCAAAGCAGGAACAGTCCTTGAGTTTGCAGGCAAGACGCTGGTGCTGCTCAGCCGTTCGTGGGGTGGCGGCCACCCAAAGTTGAGCCTGACTGATCTGTCTGGCAGGAAGGTCTCCATCCGAACACGCGACCTGCCTACGAACGTTCAAGTAATTGGTTCGATCTCGCTTCCAAATCCGATTCGGTCCCAGAATCCGGACTACAGACGCGAGGTCGGAACCGTGCTTGACACATTCGTGCCCGATATTGAGCCCGTCCCCCTGTATCCCTCGACGGACACGGAAGGCGTGCTCGGGTGTCCCGATCTCGAGACGCATCTTGGTTGGGCAGAACGTGCTGGACGGGCAGAACGCGACGTCCGCCGGCTCAAGCGGAGAATCGAACGATCCAAAACGAATGACGTCAGCGTCGAGTTCGACAGGTTGATGACCGTGCTCGACGCCACCGGCTACACGAGCAATTGGTCGCTCACCGATCGAGGGAACTCGCTGAGGCGGCTTTACAACGAACTTGATCTCCTTCTGGCAGAGTCACTCAGGACCGGTGTCTTCGATGGACTCGACGCTTCGGAGTTTGCCGCGCTCGCATCCATGTTCACGTACCAGGCAAGAGGTGGCGACGTCTCGGACACGCCACACGCCGTGTTCGCCGACCCAGCAATCGCTGCGGTGGCAGACATCGCGTCGGTGATAGCTGATCTTGAACGTGGTGCTGGGCTCGTGGAGACCAGGTATCCAGACGTTGGTCTTGTCGACTCGATCCACGCGTGGGCATCCGGTTTGGATCTCGCGGACATCTTCGACAAGGATGACCTGAGAGCAGGCGACTTCGTGCGCTCAACTCGCCAGCTTCTCGATCTTCTGCGTCAGATCAGAGACGGATTCCCCACCTTTCGCAACGTTGCGGCGTTGGCCATCGAACAAATCGACAGAGGTATCGTGGAAGCGGGAGCTGTCCGGTGACCTGGTTCGGAATTGTGAACCCGGTGGCCGGCCGTTCTTCTTCCCCCTTCGGCGAAGTTCTAGCGATTTCGAAGGAGCTCGACCTCGATTGCGTGTTCGAAGAATCGCAATCGCCAGAGCATGTCGCAGAGCTTGTAACAGAGGCGATCGGACGCGGCATCACGCGTTTCGTATCGGTTGGAGGCGACGGCACTGCGCACCTCGTTGTGAACGCGATGATGAACGTAGCACCGGACGCGAAGTTCACACTCGCCATTGTTCCAGCAGGATCGGGAAGTGACTTCGTACGAACGTTCGGCCACAAGCGGGGGATACGCGAAGGACTAGTGCGCATCGCAGCTACTGAAGGGGACTTCTATTCGGTCGACGTCGGTCAGGTTCAGGGGACCTTCGGAACGAAGCACTTCCTCAACGCATTGAATGTCGGTGTCGCCGCTGCGTCGGTCGCAAAGGCTGAAGCACTTCCCCGTTGGACCGGTTCACCCAGATATACGGCTGCGTTTTGGCTGGCTCTTTGGCGCTTTCGCAACGCCCCGATCGCAGTTGCGGTTGACCATCACACGTTCGAGGGCGATGCGATCAATGTTGTCGTCGCGAATGGTCAGTTCTTTGGCGGAGGGTTGAACATCGCCCCTCGATCTGTACTCGGTGACGGACGCATGGATGTTCAGGTCTTTCGGGGTCCGAGGCGGCAGGCCTTCTCCGTCATGCCGAGGGTCCTCATGGGAACACACCTCACCCACAAGGGTGTCCAGAGATACTCTGGAGCACGGATTCGTATCGATGCGCCTTCGAACTGGCCCGTCGAGGCGGACGGAGAACTCCTGGGAGCCGGGGCTGTGGAAATCGGTGTCATCCCCGAAGCCATCGACTTCGTGATCTAGCGGCAAAACGCCCCCACCAGAAAGTCGTTGCAGTGTGACGCGACTTCGGTATGCTCCGCGCCCAGAAAGAGAACCGAGAGGCATATGAGTACGGAAGCTACCGAAGAAGTCGAGGAGCTAGAGGAACTCGATGCGGCTGAATCCGAGGATTCCGACGACTCGGGTGGTGCGGGTGGTTCAGGTGGCAGCACCGAGGAGCCTACCCAGGCGCTCGATGAGCTCGAGGCTGAAGAACTCGAAATGCTCACCGAGGACGAGACAAACGAGACGATCGTTGTCGATGAGGCCGCTGAGATGCGCGCTATTCGCCGTGCCGAGATCGCCATGGAAGCAGGCGAGGTCGACGAAGCTGCATCGGACGAATTCGTCTGCACCGTATGTTTCCTTGTGAAACGCCGCATCCAGCTCGCAGGGAAGCGCAAGAAGGTCTGCTTCGACTGCGCCAGCTGAACGCCCCACACAAACGTCGCTTGACGCGCTCTGTGTGCGGTGCTCAAGGTGCACAAGGCATCAGCCGACAGTGTGAGTATGGAACACTTCGGTATGCGCGCACTCGTCATCGTTCCGACGTACAACGAATCTGAGAGCATCGAGCGGATCGCACACGCTGTCCGATCGCTCGGATATGACCTCTTGATCGTCGATGACGGGTCCCCTGACGGTACCGGTGACATCGCAGACGCACTCAGTAACGCAGACCCCGGCGTTCTCGTCCTGCACAGGGCAGAGAAGGGCGGCCTCGGGCCTGCCTATGTTGCGGGCTTCGAGCACGGTATGGCACTCGGCTACGACATCCTCTGCGAAATGGATGCAGACTTCTCCCACAATCCACAGGATCTGCCTCGCCTCATAGGCGCCGTTGAGGCGGGCGCTGACCTCGCCATCGGCTCTCGATATGTGCCCGGCGGCGGAACTGAGGGTTGGCCATGGCACCGGAAGGCGCTTTCACGCACCGGCAACGCGTATGCATCCGTACTCCTCGGTCTGTCCGTGCGCGACGCAACAGCAGGTTTCAGAGCCTTCAGAGAAACCACACTTCGCAAGATCGATCCAGCTACTTGCCAGGCATCTGGGTACGGATTCCAGGTGGAGATGGCGTGGAGAACCGAACGGGCGGGACTTGAAATCGCTGAGATTCCTATCACGTTCAAGGACCGCGTCGATGGGGAATCCAAGATGAACACGACGATCGCGCTGGAAGCCATCGGGCTGATCACTCGGTGGGGGATAGCTGACCGGTTCGGCCGAGATACCACCTAGGCGTTCGCAGCGCATCGGACCGTAGACGCTCGCCATCGCTACGCTCGTGCCATGCTCGTATCTGCCCGTCCAGCGGTCAATGGAGATGTCTTCAGACTCGTATCGCTCTACCGCGACATGGAGCAGGAGCAGACTGTCCGCAAGCCGATTTGGGCGCTCACGGACGGACTTGACGAACGCTTCGACCTGTCTTTGTTCCGAGCGATTGAGACGCAGGATTCGTACGTTCTTGTCGGTGAGATAGACGATGCAGCGGTCGGCTTCCTTTGGGTGACCATCGAACCGATGCTTGAGCGGGCCAATGGTTCCATGATCGGCCGGATGAGGCTCATCTACACGGAACCAGAGGCGCGTGGTGTCGGCGTCGGGCATACGATGCTGACCACGGCCATGGACCTCATGCGAGAACACGGCATCCGCCATTTTGACGCTCCCGTGGGCCCGGGTCAGCGTGCGGCCAAGAACTTCTTTGAGTCCCACGGCTTTGCAGCGCGGTCGATCATCATGCACTCAGCGGATCCCCAGAGTGATGACGAACGCTGAAACGCCCTCCGGAAGTGAGGCCATCGATCTGTTGGTGGCGCTCATCACTAACGCCTGCGTGAACACGGGCGAACCTGACTCAGGGCATGAGTCGAGATCCGTGGAGACCGTACAGGAGTACCTCGGAGAACACGGAACCGTTGTTGAACCTCTCCCCGGTAGGGCGTCCGTTGTGTACCGGATCGAGGGAAGGGACGCGTCCGCGCCGACGGTCCTGCTGATTCCCCACCTCGATGTTGTGCCGGCCCAGGCCGAGGATTGGTCGTTCGACCCCTTCGCCGGCGAGCGATCTGAGGGATTCGTCTGGGGGAGAGGAGCGGTCGACATGCTCAACGTCACTGCTGCCATGGTTGTCGTCTTCAAATGGTTCAGGGACGGGCTGCTGCCACAGCCTGAAGGTGACATCGTCCTCGCCTGCGTGGCTGATGAGGAAGCGGGCGGTACGCACGGAGCACGTCACCTCGTCGAGAAACACTGGGATCTGGTGGCATGTGACTACGTCCTCACCGAGGTTGCCGGTCCAACCATTGGAGGGAGAGACAACCCTGCCCTCCCCGTGACTACCGCTGAGAAGGGCCCGGTATGGCGAACGGCCAGTGCCATCGGAATCGCTGGCCACGGAAGCCAGCCATATGGTCGCTCGAACGCTGTGCTCACGATTGCTGAGGCATTCACCCGCATCGCGAACGCCGACCAGCCGGTCAGCGTGACCGAGGAATGGGCGGACTTCGTTCCACACCTCGGACTCGACGCGGAACTTGCCGCGATGCTCATCGACGCTGACACTGTCGACTCTGCTATCGAGATCATCGCGGAGAAGGATCTCACGCTCGCGCGCTGGATACACGCCTGCACCCACATGACCCTCTCCCCGAACGTCGTTGCCGGGGGAACGAAGGTGAACATGGTGCCTGATGCAGCCCGGGGGGATATCGACGTCAGACTCCTACCCGGCCAGGACACAGCGGATCTCAATGACCATCTGCGAAAGGTCCTTGGCCCAGATCTCTTCGATCAGATCGAATTCACTCCCGATCTCGACATGGAGGCGAACACGTCACCGCCCGAAGGGCTGATGTGGGAAGCGATTGCCGATGCCGCGGAGGAACACCTTGGCACGCGCAGACTTGCGCCAACGCTCACACCCGTGACAACCGACGCCAGATTCTTCAGGGCGAAAGGGATCCCCGCGTACGGTGTCGGCCTCTTTGACGAATCCGTCACGTTCCCTGAGATGCTTGAGATGTTTCACGGAGTCGACGAACGCGTCTCAGAGGAATCCGTTCGCTTGACGACTCGCTTCCTCGCATCCGTCTTGCAGTCGTTCTCCAATCGGGTCTCGTCAACGGGGTAGATGGAGATGGGATCCACTGAAGCCAAACGGGGGAGTGTGATCCTTGATCTCGACGGCGTTGTGTATTTGGGCTCTACGCCGGTTCAGGGAGCGGCAGAGACGATCACCAACCTGTTTCGAGATGGTTGGCAGGTCTTGTTCGCGACGAACAATTCGACCATGACACCCGAGTCCGTTTCTGAGACCATCGAATCCCGCACAGGTCTCTCCATAGACCCTGAGACGATCATCACTTCAGGAATGGCCGCAGCCCGGTATGTGGTCGACCAAGGTCTCGAATCTGCGTTCGTGGTCGGCTCCAAGCCCCTCATGGACACGGTGGCATCGGCTGGCATCTCACCCGTGGATTCCCACGCCGCAGAGGCAGTCGTCGTCGGACTCGACAGAGATCTGACGTACCAAACGATCGCGGATGCGGTCACCGCGATTCGAGGTGGGGCGGTCTTCGTGGCAACGAACACCGATGCAACGCTGCCGACTCCGGACGGGCTCCTGCCCGGAGCGGGAGCGCTTGTTGCTGCGATCGCTACGGCATCTGGTGTGGATCCCGTGGTCTGCGGAAAGCCGCACGATCCCATGGTGCGGCTGATCGGCGACAAGCTGAAGTCCGATCTCGTTTGGATGGTCGGGGACAGGCCGGAGACAGACGTCGCGATTGCCAAGGCCGCCGGCTGGCGGTCGGTGCTCGTCCTCACCGGCGTCACATCGGAGTTGGGGGATGTCCCACCTTCTCTGACGCCTGACCATGTGAAGGCGTCGCTCGCCGGCGTTGAGATTCTGCTGGCTGAAGCCCTCGGAAACGCGCAGAGTGAGCGATAATGCTGACATGACACAAGAAACACCTGAGACTCCCGCCGCCGACGACAGGCCTGCCCTTGAAGCGCTCGCTGATGCCGATCCGGCCGACGCTCCTGACATCGCCGAGGGGATCGCTGCCGGCCTGCAACGAGAGCTAGATCACACGGGCGCACCAGGAGCGGAAGCCGCGGCACATGAGAATTCCACGGAGCAAGAGTTCTGACACGCCGACGCCTCGACGCTGAGCTGGTTCGCAGAGGTCTCGTTGAGAGTCGCACCGAAGCGAAACGAGCCATTGACGCAGGCCTCGTTCGCGTCGGTACGAACACGGCCCCAAAGGCCGCAACGATGGTCGCCCCTGACGAGCCCCTCCACCTGGAGTCACGTCCGGAGCCATTCGTGAGCAGGGCGGGACGGAAGCTGGATGCCGCCCTCGATGCGTTCCGTCTCGACGTTGCCGGACTTCGTGCGATCGACGTTGGCGCCTCTACCGGTGGGTTCACCGACTGTCTCCTTCAGCGGAACGCCGCATCCGTAACCGCGGTCGATGTTGGATATGGGCAGATGCACTGGCGAATCCGAAACGATGAACGCGTGGAAGTTGTGGAGCGAACGAATTTCCGCACAACGGACACAAGTGCCTACGGGCCTGCATTCGACCTTGTCGTCTCCGACCTCTCGTTCATCTCGCTACGGACCGTTGGTGAGCAGCTCGTCGCCGTGGGCGCCACCGACGCTCGCTGGGTGTTGCTCATCAAGCCTCAGTTCGAAGCGGGTCGTGAGCGCGTCGGCAAAGGTGGGATCGTGCGTGATGTCGCGGTTCGAAAGGACGTCATAGAGAACGTCATTGAGACGTTCGACACTCTCGGACTCGGATGCGTGGGGATCATCGAGTCTCCGATCACTGGCGCTACCGGAAATGTCGAGTACGTGGCGATGTTCAGCCGTGGCGACGGTACCGTCTCAGCCAGTACGATCGAGTCGATGTTCGATGGGAATTCACGGTGAACCGAGTCAAACTCGTGGTGCGAGACGACAAGCCGAATGCGAACGAGGTTGCAGATCGCTTCAGTGCCTTGCTCGCCAGAAACGGTGTGGCGATTGACGGCGATGACATCGAAGCTGTCGTCGCGATCGGTGGCTATGGGACCGTCCTCCAGGCCGCGGCCGAGGCCCTTGAACAGGGCATACCGGTTTGTGGAATCAACGTCGGGCGCGTCGGATACCTCGCAGAAATCGCCGAGGCAGAGATCGGAGACCTTGCAGAGGCCATCGGCAACGACGGATTCAAGATCAGGCAACACAGCGTGCTATCGGTCTCGACCGCCGATGATTCTGCCATCGCTATCAATGATGTTGTGGTCGAGAAGGTTGTCAGTCAACGAATCATCGAGGTGGCCGTCACGATCAACGAGCGTCCGCTGGCGAAGTATCGAACCGATGGGATGATCGTCGCCACACCGCTTGGTTCGACGGCGTACTCTCTCTCGGCAGGCGGCCCGATTGTCGACCCGAGCCTTGATGCAATCATCATGACTCCGGTTGCCCCCCACAGCCTGCTCACCAGGGCGATCGTGCTTGCTCCTGACGCCGTTGTGACGTTCTCAGTTGTCGGAGACCGACCGGCGCGAATCAATGTTGACGGTCGCGAACTGTGCACAGTGGAGCCCGAAGAACCGATCAGCATCCAGCGTGCCGACACGACAGTGCGGTTCCTGACGCTCGACCGCCATCCCTTCCCCCATGCCGTTCGGGAGCATTTCGGCCTCGACCATGCTTGAGGAGCTTCAGGTAACGAACCTCGGACTGATCCCAGAGGCGACCATCTCACCGTCAGCCGGCCTGACGGTCATCACTGGCGAAACTGGTGCAGGAAAGACCGTGATGCTCGGGGCACTTCGCCTGCTGACCGGCGAATCAGCAAGCAAGGGCCTGATAGGCCCACACGGTGACGTCGCTGATGTATCAGCGTTGTTCATCGGAGATTCCGAGCATGTGGCACGGCGTGTGGTCAGCGAGGGGAGATCCAAGGCATATCTCGACGGTTCGATCACTACAGCGAGCGCGCTCGGCGAGGCCCTTGGATCGAAGGTTTCGATTGTCGGTCAGCACGACCAGCACACCATCACGTCATCTTCCGGAGTCCGGAGACTCGTCGATGCGTCTCTGACGTCGGACGAGATGGAGTCATTCGACGCCTACGCCGCGGCCTGGAAGGCGTTCACGCTTGTGAACGCTGAGGCCGAACTGCTCGGCCCGGATCCGAGGCACCTCGCGAGAGAACTCGAGACCGTCAGGTTCCAGGTCGCAGAAATCGCTGAAGCGGGATTCGTTGTGGGAGACGACGTCGAGCTCCGGAATCGTGCGAACAAGCTGCGCAATGCACTGGAGCTCGCCTCATCGATAGGTGTTGTGCTGGCGAAGTTGGGAGACGAAGGCGCTGCTGCGAACCTCACGGAGGCAGGCAGGGCGATCGACGGGGCTGCGCGCATGGACCCGGCATTGGAGCAGCTCGCGGGTGAGATAGGAGACTCGATCGCTCGGCTTTCCGACGTCGTCGCCCAAGTAGTGAGGTACGCATCGGATCTCGATGTCGATCCTGCCCACCTAGATCAAACCGAGCAACGAGTCGCATTGCTGTCATCGTTGAAGAGGAAGTACGGCGATTCGCTTGAAGCAGTACTGACCTTCGCGAAGGATGCGGGGGAGCGGGAGGCTGAACTGGAATCACTCCTCTCGTCCGCTGACGATATCGCGAAGCGCCTCGCTCAAGCGACTTCCGTACTCGCAGACGCCGGAGATGTGCTCCGTGCAGCGCGTGAGAGTGCCGGGGCACGAATCGCCTCGGCAGCTTGTGTCCATCTGACAGATCTCGGATTCACCGCACCGTTCGTCGACATCTCCATTACTCCGTCACAGGCGACTGGCGCTGGGGCGGACACGGCAATCGTGCTCTTTGCGTCAGACACTGCCCTGACCCCTGGACCCATCTCGGCAATCGCGTCGGGTGGTGAACTCAGCAGACTCGTCCTCGCCCTCACGCTTGCATCAGGAGGCGTTGATACCGATATCGTCGCGTTTGACGAGATCGACGCTGGAGTGGGGGGAGAGACCGCTCTCTCGATGGGTCAGAAACTCGCGACATTGTCCGAGGCAAGACAGGTCATCTGTGTCACCCATCTGCCACAAGTCGCGGCATTTGCCTCCAGGCATTTCGTTGTGCAACGAGACGGGGCAACCACGATGATCGGCGAGGTCGTTGGGGACACGCGCACCGAGGAACTGGCGCGAATGCTCGCTGGCCTCTCGTCGTCGGAGAAGGGAAGGCGGCACGCCGAAGAGCTTCTTGCGATCGCGCGTGGGGATGAATAGGTCATATCTGCACGGAATTCCGATTCTGGCTTCTCGATTCGATTCCGGTTATCATCCGACCTTCCGAGGTGGAGGAGATACGTGACGAAACACGTATTCGTAACGGGCGGGGTCACATCGAGCCTCGGCAAAGGCATCACGGCGGCATCGCTTGGCCGGCTGCTCAAGGCACGGGGCTTCCGCGTGGTACTCCAGAAACTGGACCCGTACATCAACGTCGATCCGGGCACGATGAACCCATTCGAGCACGGTGAGGTGTTCGTGACAGACGATGGGGGAGAGACCGACCTCGACCTCGGCCACTACGAACGTTTCGTCGGTGAGAACCTCAGTCAGGATTCGAACGTAACGACCGGATCGATCTATCAATCCGTGATCCGGAAAGAGCGTCGAGGCGACTACCTCGGGGCCACCGTGCAGGTGATTCCACACATCACGAACGAGATCAAGGGACGCATCCGCAAACTCGGCCAACGCGACGACGTGGACGTGGTTATTACCGAGGTTGGCGGAACTGTTGGTGACATCGAGAGCCTCCCGTATCTCGAAGCGATCCGTCAGGTACGCAAGGATGCTGGTGTGGGCAACACCTGCTACATCCACGTGACGCTGGTGCCGTATCTCGCTACATCGGAGGAATTGAAGACGAAACCGACGCAGCACTCGGTCTCCGAACTTCGCGGAAAGGGCATCCAGCCCGAGGTCATTGTTGTGCGTTCCGACCGTCCTGTGGACGACTCGGCAAGGCGCAAGATCAGCCTGTTCTGCGACGTCGCCAGCGATGCGGTCATAAACCTGGTCGACGTGGCGAACATCTATGGAGTCCCGCTCGCCCTCCATGACGCCGGTCTCGACGATGTTGTACTCCGCGAACTCGACCTCGAAGCGCCTGAGCCGAAACTCGCTGATTGGGAGTCCATGGTCGAAGCCATGGAGAATCCATCCGGTACCGTCACGATCGGACTTGTCGGAAAGTACATCGATCTCCCTGATGCGTATTTGTCCGTGGTCGAGGCACTGCGACACTCCGGTCGTACATCTGATGTGAAAGTTGACATCCGTTGGATTCCCGCTGATGACGTCGACGGCATGCTCGTTGAATCGTATCTGGAGGGTCTCGATGGGATCCTCGTCCCAGGCGGATTCGGCATTCGGGGCGTTGAGGGCAAGATTCGATCGATTCAGTACGCCAGAGAAAACCACATACCGTTCCTTGGTCTCTGTCTCGGGTTGCAGTGTGCCGTGATCGAATACGCACGTAACGTGATTGGACTTTCCAACGCCCACTCATCTGAGTTCGATCCGATGAGTCCCGACCCCGTCATCGATCTGATGGAGACCCAAAAGGATGTGTCTGACAAGGGTGGCACGATGCGTCTCGGCATCTACCCGGCGAAGCTCGCAGAGGACACGATCGCCCGCAACCTGTACGACGAGGAAGTCGTGTACGAACGACACCGGCACCGGTGGGAAGTGAATAACAGATACCGCCAGCAACTCCAAGACGCAGGGCTCGTGCTCTCGGGAATGTCGCCGGACGGTCGACTCGTGGAGTTCGTCGAGCTTCCGGACCATCCGTATTTCGTTGCCACCCAGGCCCACCCCGAACTCAAGTCTCGCCCAAACCATCCTCACCCGTTGTTCGACGGACTGGTCGCCGCTGCCCGAGCCCACCATGAGCAGAGCGGTGAGGTCGTCAGCGAGCCGGCGGTGGCAAAGCAGCAGCGGTGACAGGGAGCCGCCCTTTCACTGATACGAACCGAGAACTGCTCCTGGACCTCGGCTTTCTCGAAGTCACCAAGCGCTCGATCGAGGCTCCGGACGGATCAGCGTTCAAGAGAATCGTCATCGAGCATCCAGGTGCGGTGGCCATTGTCCCCATGATCTCCGACGACATAATCCTCATCCGCCAGTACCGCGCCGCCGCACGTCAGCATCTCCTTGAGATTCCTGCGGGGAAGCTTGATCTGGTCGGAGAATCCGTTGAAGACGCCGCACGGAGGGAACTCGCCGAAGAGACTGGCTATATCGCCAGAGACCTGGTGCATCTCACCGATCTGTGGACCGCAGTTGGGTTCTGTGACGAACGTATCGGCATCTTCCTCGCCTCTGATGTCGAGGGCGGAACGCGAGATCCGATAGGCCCTGAGGAGATAGATGCAGAGATTCTCCGCGTGCCATTCGGTGACGCACTGGACCTCGTGATGACTGGCGAAATCGCTGACGCGAAGACGGTCGCCGGTCTCCTCATGACTGAGAGACTCCGTGCATCTTCCTGAACACGCCGCGGAGTTCCTCGAGTCGATGCGGTCCGAGCGCGGTCTCTCGCCGAACACAGCTGCGGCGTATCGCCGTGATCTTGTTCAATACGGTCACTCAGTTGACGCCAACCCTGGCGTCGGTGCAACGGAGGCAGTGCACATCCACCTCGACGTCCTGCGACACGACGGTCTCAGCAACGCCTCGATCGCCCGCAAGTTCGCTTCGATCAGGGCCTTCCATCGTTTCCTGATCACAGAGGGTTATGCGGCTGACGATCCGACGGCTGCCATCGACAGTCCGCGACGCTCTGCCTCCATTCCCAAGGCACTGACCGTCGACCAGGTCGTCCGTCTCATCGACACTCCTGATCTCACCGTTGCTCTCGGGCGGAGGGATCATTCGATTCTTGAGGTGCTGTACGCCACCGGCTGCAGGGTTACCGAACTGGTCAATCTTGATCTCCACGATGTTGACTTCGAGACAGGGACCGCTCTGGTCACAGGGAAAGGCAACAAGCAGCGCCTGGTTCCCATCGGTTCGTATGCATTGGACGCCATCGCGGTCTGGTTGGAGGACCGGCTCGTAATCCGGCGGCCAGGGGGCGACTCAGGTGCCCTGTTCCTCACGGTGCGTGGCAACAGGATGTCGAGACAGACGATCTGGCGCATCGTCGACAAGGCCGGCAGGACCGCTGGGATCGAAAAGGACCTCCTCTCTCCTCACGTCTTGAGGCATTCATGCGCCACACACATGGTCGAGGGTGGAGCCGATCTGAGGACTGTTCAGGAGATGCTCGGACACGCAAGCATCTCGACAACACAGGTGTACACCCGAGTCAGCCCAGAGCACCTCAGAGAGGTCGTAATCGTGAGCCACCCGCGGGGTAGATAGTCCGTTGCTTTCGTCCGTTCGGCTAGAATCTTGGAAAGATTCCGTCGCCGACGCGTGGACACGGATCACCATGGAGGTTTCGATGGCACCCATCGACATTGACAAGTCGCTCGCCGCCCTTCGCGAAGAGAAGGAGACGCTCTTGCATCAGCTCTCCGAACTCGGCGCCGACGCAAGCGGGGAACTCACCGGCGACATGGACTACGGAGATGCCTTCGCTGACGCTGGGGCTGCAACCGCCGAACGCACCGAAACGATGGGCATCATCGAGAACCTCAAGGTTCATCTCGACGGTGTCATCGCCGCAATCGGTCGTGTCGAGGACGGTTCCTTTGGGAAGTGCGCTGACTGCGGCAACGACATCGGCGACGATCGCATCGAATACAGACCGACATCGTCCAAGTGCATCGACTGCAAGACGAAGACCTCGTCGTAGTGCATCTGGTTCGCCGCTTCTTTGGGTTCATCACAGCGAAACCTCTGAGGCCAACCGAGCAGCAGGACGTCAGGGATCAGCTGCCTCCGGTGCTGGCGGCGGCATTCTTCGCCCAGCGAATGGAAGACCAACGGCACGCGCTCGACGTCGAGCGTCGTACCGATTCTCGAGCCTGCACAGAGGCTGCGCTTCTGCATGACATTGGAAAGACAGAGGCCGATCTCGGGGCCATGTCTCGGTCGTTCGCGACGATGTGGGACGCCGTTGGACTGCCGACCTCCGGCCGCTGGAGGTCATACATCGATCACAACTCCAGCGGTGCGAAGATGCTCGAAGATCTCGGCGCAGGCGAACTTGCGGTCGCCTTCACGTTGCACCATCCGGGTCCCGTCCCGGAAGGGATCGATCCAGTGCTCTGGCAGGCGCTCGAAGACGCAGACAACGTCTGATACTCGTACCTGATGCGTGATACCTGACACCGGAATCCTGTCAGGTATCCTCCCACGTAATGTCGTTCGAAGTCCGTACTCGCGTGTTCGAAGGTCCCCTCGACCTCCTGCTCCAGCTCATCACATCACATCAGCTCGAGATCACGGAGGTGAGCCTTCTCGATGTCGTCACCGAATACATCGCCTTTCTCGATGACATGCGGGACCTGGATCTTGAAGTAACCAGCGAATTCCTCCTCATCGCTGCAACGCTCATCCAGATCAAGGCGCGGCATCTCCTTCCTGATGACGCTCCGATCGACCTTGATGAAGAACTCGCCCTCGCTGAGGAACGCGACCGGCTTCTGTCGAGGCTTCTGGCTTCGCTCACATTCAAGGATGTCGCCGCCGTGCTGCGGCATCGCATGGATGCCGCTGAAAGGTACGTACCGCGCGTCGCCGGGCTGCCTTCGAACGTCGTTCCGAGGTTGCCCGAGGTCAGACTTACAGTTGACGCGGACGATCTTGCGGCGATCGCGGTGCTGGCATTCACCACTCCCGATCTCGATCCGGACGTAGACCACCTCGATCTGGAACTTCCCTCCGTCCAGGACGCAATGGTCGACCTCCAGGAACGCATGGCCACGTCGATTACGTCGGACTTCGACGACGTGGTCGCCCATTGCACACGCGACGTCGAGGTTGTGGCTTACTTTCTTGCCCTCCTCGAACTCGCACGATGGGGAATCGTTCGAGTGAGCCAGGACGAACAGTTTGACCGAATCTCAATGTCGTACGACCAACAAGCTGCCGATAGTCGTTTCGACACGATGCTCGGCTTCGGAGGAGAAGCATGACCGACATCGACGTCATCCTTGAGGCGATCTTGTTCGTCGCCGAGGAACCCGTCACCGCCGCTGAACTCGCCGAGGTGACCGAACGACCGAAGACCGAGATCGAGGAAGCTCTCACTGCTCTCGCCGACAGCCTTGGAGCGACGCGCGGCATCGTGCTTCGCAACGTCGCAGGCGGATGGCGACTCTATTCCAATCCGGATGCGCACCCCTATCTCGAGCGGTTCGCGTCGACGGACAGGGCCAACCGCCTGTCGCCTGCTGCGCTCGAGGCGCTGGCGGTTGTGGCATACAAACAGCCGGTGAGTAGGGGACAGGTTGGGGAGATCAGAGGTGTCGACTCCGACCACGCACTCAAGACGCTTGAGCGACGAGGAATGATCGTCGAAATCGGCAAGGCACCGGGCCCGGGGCAAGCTCTGCTGTATGGAACGACCGAACTCTTCCTCGAGAGGCTCGGCGTTCCGTCGCTCGCCGACCTTCCACCCCTCGCCGATCACGTGCCGCCTGCGCAGATCGTTGAAACGCTCGAACTGCCCATGAGGCCGGAGACATCATCGAACGACTCAACAAGCTGATCGCTCGGACGGGCTTCGCGTCGCGCCGCAAAGCAGATGTGCTCATCGAAAGAGGCAGAGTGTCCGTCAACGACGACGTGGCCTCCGTTGGACAGAGGATCGATCCCGCAACCGACACAGTCACAATCGACGGTGTCATTCTCCCGTTGGATCCCGAACTTGTGACTTGGCTCGTGTACAAGCCGACGGGGGTGATCTCGACGATGTCCGACCCTCAGGAACGGCCTACGGTCAGGGAACTTGTACCGGATCAGCCGGTGACGAACCCCGTGGGCCGACTCGATCTCCACTCCGAAGGACTCATGTTGATGACGAATGACGGTGACCTTGCGTTGAGGGTGACCCATCCGCGCTACGGAATCGAGAAGGTCTATCACGTTCTCATACGAGGAACGATTTCAGCAGCGCAAGTCGGCGCATTGACCGAAGGCATCGAGCTTGACGATGGATTGGCCCGTGCGAAACGCGCACGGGTGATCGATACGTTCAAGGGGCGAACGCTGATCGAAATCACTCTCACGGAGGGACGAAAGCGCGAGATCCGTCGAATCTTCACGTCAATGGGCATCGACATCAGGCGTCTCGTTCGGACGTCGATAGCCGGTATAGCTGACCGAAACCTCGGTCCAAGCGAGTACCGAGCGCTGACATTTGACGAAATTCGCGATATCTATGCGCGATCCGAAGTGGCTGGCTCCGATGCCCAGTAGGACTATCACGAATCCTGAGCGAGAACTCAAGGCGGCCGTTCGGGTGCCGGGCGACAAGTCGCTTTCTCATCGATCGCTTCTCTTCGCTGCGATCGCCGAAGGTGACAGCTACGTGACCGGTCTCGGATCCGGGGAAGACGTCGCCTCGACAGTGTCCGCGATTCAGGCTCTCGGGGTTCGTGTCGAAGGCAACCAAGTCAGATCACCAGGAAGGGCCAGCTGGTCTCAGCCAACAGAGCCGATCGACTGCGGGAATTCGGGCACGACGATCCGCCTGCTGGCAGGTGCGCTTGCGACTTCATCCATCATTGCGACGCTGGTCGGCGACGAGTCGCTCTCAAAGAGACCAATGGGACGCCTCGTTGAACCCCTGCGATCTCTCGGAGGCCACATCGAGGTCTCTGAGCGGGGAACAGCACCACTCCAGGTTGGTGGCGCATCAGCCCCGCGTGGTGCGAGCTTCTCGATCGATGTCGCGTCAGCGCAAGTGCGCTCTTCCTTTGAGCTCGCCGCACTTGCAGCTTCTGGGCCTTCGACCGTCGACTCGCCTGGTGGCTTTCGCGATCATACGGAACGCTGGCTTGAGGCAGCGGGACGAGGATCGTGGTCTTCTGACACCATGTTCCGGATCGATCCAGGTCCTCTCGCTCCGGCCCGCTACGACGTCCCAGGTGACCCGTCTTCCGCGGCGTATCTCTGGGCGCTTGCGGCGATTCAGCCGGGATCTGAGGTGCTCACACCCGGCATCAGCCTCAACCCAGGTCGACTCGGCTTCCTTGAGATCCTTGGCAAGATGGGTGCTGGCATCGAAGCTGCAGTTACCGGCTCCGTGGGCGGCGATCCCATAGGTGACGTGAAGGTGTCGGGTCAGGAATTGCGCGGTGTTGACGTCGGTGGCGATCTTGTCGCTTCGGCCCTGGATGAATTGCCGCTCGTTGCCGTTGTCGCTGCGTTCGCAGAAGGCATCACGCAAGTGTCGGGAGCGGAGGAACTGCGCGTGAAGGAATCGGACCGCATTGACGCGACGACCGCGATGCTGAGAGCTCTCGACGGTGGAGTCGAACCGTCGCACGACGGGTTCGCTGTGGTCGGCACAGGTTCGCTCTCTGGGGGCACTGTTGACTCGTGCGGTGACCACCGAATCGCTATGGCCGCCACAGTTGCCGCTCTCCGAGCCGATGGCCCCGTCGAGATCCTCGGATCCGAATGTGCGGCAGTGTCTTGGCCAGACTTTTACGACACGATGGAGTCGGTGTGGTAGTCGCGATCGATGGACCAAGCGGTGTCGGCAAGAGCACAGTGTCGCGGGCAGTTGCGTCCGAACTCGGTCTTGGATACCTGGACACCGGCTCCACATACCGAGCGGCGACGCTTGCCGTCGTGCGCTCCGGTGTCGATGTTGCTGACGAGGCTGGTGTCCTCGCTGAACTTGAGAGCCACAGCATCGACTACACGGAGATTGGAATCATGCTCGATGGCGAATCGGTGGCATTCGATGTTCGATCGGACGAGGTGACTCGCAACGTGAGCGCTGTTTCGGCACTCCCAAATGTGCGCTCCGCGATTGTGGAGATGCAGCGCCGGTGGGTCGACGTTCGGGATGGGGATGCTGTTGTCGAGGGCAGAGACATCGGCACGGTCGTGTTCCCTGATGCACCCGTCAAGATCTACCTCATCGCAAGCCCTCTCGTACGAGCGAAGCGACGCGCCGGTGATGCTGAGGCGTCGGGGAAAACCGTCGAGGAGATCGCAGCCGAAATCGAGGCAAGAGATCACGCGGATTCGACCCGTGCTGCCTCCCCACTGCGCCCAGCATCCGATGCCATCATCGTCGACACGTCTGAACTTACAATCGACGAAGTAGTCGCTCAGATCGTGGAGTCCGTGTCTGCTGCCGGTGTTCGTGGATAGCGTGCTGTCTGAATAGTCCGTGCCAGGGGAGCGCAAAGCGGTCCCCGCACATCCATGTCAGGGTGGCGCCTTCCAACCCGAGTACGTATGGCCGAATGGGCTTGTCCAGACATAGACGCCGTTGAGCTCACGCTTGTAGCTCCAGCCGTTGTCTTTGAGCCTGTGGTCGTGCCTGCACGCGGGAGCGGTGTTGCATGGGCAAGTAGATCCACCGTCTGCGTATTCGACCGTGTGATCAATGTCACAATCAGACGATGGCATCCGACATCCTGGATAGATGCATGTGCGGTCGCGTGATTCGACACGCCTCTGTTGGGACATCGATGGACGCCGCCGAGTGGTTCCGTCGCATAGGTGTTCACCGGTCGCGGTATCGGTAACGGACCATCGCCATTCGCCTTCGACGTGATCCTCAGCCACCTGTCGCGCGATGTCCGATATCACCGGTCCATACCCCGCGAGTTCTCCTGGATACTCGGCAAGAGCTGTGAGGGTGCCGAGGTCTGCCGTTATGTGCACGGTGCTTTTGCCTGTTGCCTGTTCGGTTCCTTGAAGGAGATCGAGATAGATGTCTGCGCGTATCTGGTCGATCGTTCGTGTCTCGCCACCACCTCGCAGCGACTTGGCGATGCCGTTGATGCGTTTTGCGATGGCGGCGACACGGTGGGGTGGGAGGTTCTCGCCGTTGAGATTCACCGTTCCCTCGGCAGTTGGCTCCGTTGTGATCATTCGGCCGTCGGCCGCGGCCTCGTATCGTCGTTTCGCATCGGCAGGATCAGCTTCGATGCAGAGCTTCCGTATCCGCGCTGCAATCTCGCCTGTCGTCATCAGGGGCGCAGCATCCGCGATGCGTTCGACGACGGCTCGGGCAACTGCGGCGCTCAGATGTACCGTGCCTCGCTCGATCGAGCGCGCTCGGCGGTAGTCGATTACGCCAGCGCCGAGCATTGCGAGAACCCGTGGAAGCCGTTGGGCGAGATCCAACGAGAACGCCATTTCGGTGTCAGCGGCACGTCGGGTGAGATGCAACGCGCAGCGGATTTCCGCCGCAGCGTCCGCCGCACTCTCCCGAAAGTCTGGGTCATCTTGAGCTGACCCATATGCGTCACGGACAGCACGCATCGCGTCGTATCGCTTCGCCTGATGATGGGAAACCAGTCGATCGTGAGCTCGCAACACGACAACACGGTCGTATCCGGACAAGCGGTCGACATCGATCTCGTCGAGAAGTCTGCCAAGTTCGGGACCAGGCGGCATCGCATCCAGCCCATCCGGAATCCGACCAATAGTGGACGACTCGTAGGGAAGTGCGGGGAAGCCAGACTCCCATCGGTCGCTCACACGGTCGCCGAGAGTCTGCGTCGAGTCCTCCACCAAGCGCAACGCTTGAGTAGAAGTGCTCATAGGTCACAGTAAAGCCAGTGGGTGTGACACGAAACGGGTCAGCGAGAAGGACGACTACACGCCGAGGATCGCGAGGGCCTCGGTTGCTGTGAAGTCCCTGTCATGCTCAATGGGTCCGGCCACACCAGGAGTTCTGCAGGCAAAACCCCCTTCGACAAGCGGTTGCACGGCTGCCATGAACCTTCGCAGTGTCGGTGGGAGGGGGAAGTACTCATCCTCGGCCGTCACCCGCACGGCCTCAACGCCATCGGTGGGGGCCACACGCGATATCACTCGTTGGACCCTCTGATCGGGTGCGGACGCACCGGCAGTCACGCCAACGACGTCTGCGCCGTCCAACCACTCTGGATCGATGTCGGCTTCGCTCTCAACGCGGTACGTCGGCACCGCGGCGTTCATACCCACTCGTACCAGTGCCTGGGTATTCGACGAGTTCTCAGATCCAACAACGAGGAGCACATCGGAACGCTGAGCTAACTCCTGTATGGCCGCCTGACGGTTCGTGGTTGCGTAACAGAGATCGCTCTTGCGGGCAGTCCACAGGTCAGGGAACCGCTCTTGCGCGTCGGACAGCACACCTTCCCACTCGAACTGTCCAAGCGTCGTCTGAGCGAGAAGCGCCACCTTTGCGCCTGACTCGGCGCTGAACATGTCGAGACCGACCCGAGGATCAACGAGTTGCGCCGCTTCAGGCGCTTCTGCCATCGCACCGGTGGCCTCGTCGTGACCGTCGTGGCCAACGTAGATGATGTCGTACCCCTTCGATGCCATGCGACGAACCTCGTGATGAACCTTCGTTACCAGAGGACAGACGGCGTCGACCATCACGGCCGATCGACCGGAAGCAGCTTCAACGACTTCTGGTGCTGAGCCATGGGCTGAGAGCATCACTGGTCTGCCATCGGGAACCTCAGAAATGTCGTCTACGAACACGACACCAGCGTCCTCGAACGCCGATACGACCGCACCGTTGTGAACAATCTCGTGGTAGCAGTACACCGGAGCTTCATACACCTGGACCATCCACGTGAGCGCTTTGATCGCCATTTCCACACCTGCACAGAATCCCCGCGGCTCTGCAAGCAATACCTTGGTCACCATGCGGTCAGGTTACGCCACAACTGCCTGCTGTTCCGAGGGCGCACGGTATCCTCAACGCGCATGTCGCTTCCCACCGTTCTCGAAGTCATTCCTGGCACCGCCGCAGAGGTAGCAGGTCTCGTCGCGGGCGATGAACTCGTCTCGATCAACGGGCTGATCCCGAATGACGTCATCGAGTATCAGCAACTGGTTGATGATGCGGACCCCGTGTTTCTCTTCAGACGCGACGGAGTGGACATCGAAACGGTTGTGGTGAAAGAGGACGGGGCTCCCATCGGGATCCGACTCGGTTCGTCGATCTTTGACCGCGTGCAAACCTGTGACAATCACTGTGGGTTCTGCTTCATCTATCAGCTTCCACCTGGGCTTCGAAAGTCGCTCTATCTCAAGGACGACGACTACCGGCTCTCATTCCTCTACGGCAACTTCACCACGCTCACGAGGTTCACAGAACTTGACCTTGCACGGGTGGTTGAGGACAAGCTTGGCCCTCTCTATGTATCGATCCACGCGACCGATCCCGACATCAGGGCAGATATGCTCCGCAACAGGCGTGGAGCGACGAGCCTCCGCTGGCTTGAGGCGCTCCTCGACCTGGGCATCACCATTCATGGCCAGGTTGTTCTCTGCCCGGACATCAACAACGGTGACGTGCTCGACCGCACACTCGCTGAGGTCATCACCCGATTCCCCAAACTTGAGACAGTCGGGATAGTGCCTCTTGGCCTATCGAAGTACAACTCAGAGGCTGACCTCAGGGTGCATACGCCGCGGGAGGCCGCAGCTGACCTTGAGATCATCGACTTCTGGCAACGTCATGCCTTCACGGTTCTTGGCAGGGGCATCTTCCAGGCATCAGACGAGCTCTACGTCACGGCTGGGCTCGACGTACCCGACTCGGCAGCCTACGGAAGTTTCCAGCAGCACGAGAATGGCATCGGCATGATCAGGGCCTTCTATGACGAACTCGATCGCCTGGAGCACGGTTCTGCCTCAACCGCTCCTATCGTCACAGGAGAGTGGAGATCGATGCCCGCAGCACCGGCTGAGGGATACCGTGCCTTACGGCACGCATCTTCGGATCCGGATGTCGAATCGGGTCCGCTGGTGGTGCTCACAGGTGCCTACGGAGACGCGGTGATCGGACCAGTGCTCAATCGGCTGGAACGGCTCTCCCGGCGAAGGATCAGACTGCTGAAGGTTCCGAACGACTTCTTCGGCGGAAACACCGCCGTTGCTGGCCTCATGGTGGGAGAAGACATCATCAACGCAATCAGACACGACAGCGGAGACGCTGGGGCTTATGTGATCCCGGATGTCGCGCTCTCTGGCGACACCTTCATCGACGACACCCCACTGGCCGATGTGGTCGCAGCGGCGACTGCACCGGTCGTTGTGGCGCCCGCAACGGCCGCAGGCCTCCTCGGAGCGGCCCGATGAGCAGAACACCCATCGTCGTCATTCTTGGGCGTCCGAACGTCGGGAAGTCAACGCTCGTCAACCGCATCGTGGGACGCAAATACGCCGTCACCAACGAAGAGGCCGGAGTGACGCGTGACCGTCGACAGTTCGATGCGGAGTGGGCTGGTCATCACTTCCACGTGGTCGACACCGGTGGTTGGGAGGCTCGCCCTGAGGAAGAACTGACCGCGAACATCCGTGAGCAGGCCGAGATCGCCGTCACCGGTGCCGACC
>PJEL010000921.1_pt1 | contig 32302 bp, 23 predicted proteins | sample 1853271 | NCBI WGS metagenome assembly PJEL01 (sample SAMN08108733, study PRJNA415343) | Invertebrate metagenome, whole genome shotgun sequencing project. | host: Globobulimina | place: Sweden: Gullmar Fjord | collected 2015-08 | reverse complement strand
TTTTGGACTTGGTCTTCGTTTGGGCCAACTAGCTAACGAAATTTCGCCTCAAACCGACAAGATAAATAAATAGCTCACGGATGAACACGGATAAACACGGATTTTTTATTTTCTTTATCCTCTGGCCGAAACGAAGACCATCGCCGTTTTTTTATAACTATTCAAGCATGTCATTTCGAGCGCAAGGAGAAATCCATAAGGCATTACTTTTACCCATAAGATAGATTGGTAAAAACATAATCTGCTCCTAAATTTTCCCAACAAATGTAAGGGTCAAGATGATGTTGAACAATTTTATAGGACGCAGATTAACGCAGATAAACGCAGATTTTTTTATTTTATTGGCTAAACTGCGCTAAACTGCGTTAATCAACGAAAATCTGCACTCGAAACGGAGTTTCTCCGCAAGCTCGCTCCCAAACTCCAGTTTGGGAGCGAGTAGAAAACTGTCAACTATCAACTATCGCCTCGGCAAACTCTCGCTTGAAATGGAACTACCACCCATCGCTATTGGCCCAGCCGCCCCGGCCGTTGACGTAACCGGACCACTCAAATTATTGTTTTCATTAAATTCCAGCACCGCCCCATAAGTGGTGGCATAATTGATCGAGTCAACATAAGCATAAACCGTTGCCCCCGAGGGGAAGCTACTGCTGCTCTTAGAGGCATCATAATAGGTTCCGCCCACGGTCAGGGTTATAATCTCGCCAGCGGCCAGCGATTGGGTCACACCCCAGGCCGCCCCAGCCGAGGCAATACTTTGCCATGCTTTATTCAATGCCGGCGTTTGGGTCGGATTAAAGTAAACATCAACCCAAAAATCGCCGCTGGTGGCTGCATTACCACTATTTTGAATTTGCAGGGTAATGCTGCTGTTGGTGGCAGTTAAAGTACCCGGCACAATGATTAAGTCAGAACCTGTGACACAAGCATTACAGATAATTGGCAGGTAAATATCGCCGCTCGCAGAGCTAATGTTAGTCGCACTGTTATTGCTGGGGTCCGAATCACCCAGGCCATTGAGGCTGGTTACGGTGGCCGTGTTGATGATGGTTGCTGTTGAGATAGATAGCGTGGCCGTGATATTGTAAAGCAACTGCCCATTAACCGGAATTGAGCCGCTGGTTTCATTGATGTCGCCACTGCTTCCAGCAGTAGGACAGGTGGCCCCATTACTAGCCGTACAGCTCCAATACCAGGTATTCCCCACCATTCCGCTGGGCACAGCATCAGAGATAATTGCGCCGGAAGCGGTAGAGGAGCCGATGTTGGACACAATCAGGGTGTAGGTTATGGCTGCTCCATCGCGGACACTGCTCTTGCTAATTGCCAGATCAAAGGTAGCCACCGTAACGCTGGCCGAGGCCGTGTTGTTGGCGCTGTTCGGGTCTTCGGTGCTGCTGTTGCTGATAGCTGTGGTATTGACTAATGTGTTACCCCCCGTACCGCCATCAACCGTAGCCGTAAAGACCAGCGTGGCCGATGAGTTAAGCGTCAATGTAATGCCGCTCCACACCCCGACGGAACCAGCCGTATAACTGCCCTCTGAGGGTGAACCCGAGACCAAGCCGCCGTAGGTAATCCCCGTCGGCAAAACATCGCTGATGACAATATTGGGCGAGGTATCCCCGGCAATGTTTGTCACCACAATAGTGTAGGTAATTGTATCCCCTTCCAGCGGCAAGAGAGGCATAACCGATTTACCAATGTGCAAATCAGCCCCATTAACGGTCAGGGTAGCCGTACTGCTGTTGTTGGCCGTAATGGTGTCACCCTGCGTAGCCGAGTTGATACTGGCCCTATTGCTGATCGTTTGGCTGGCACTTCCGGCCTTAACCGTCGCCGTAATGGTGGCCGTTGTGACTTCATTCAGCACCAATTGCGGCAGAGTCCAGGTAACCAGGTTACCCACATTGGCTATGGTTCCACTCACGCTGCCAGGTGCAAGAATCGTCAGGCTCGACGGTAGCGTGTCACTGACAACACTCCCCGCCGGGAGGGTATCTGAGCCATTGTTAGTGATAATTAGAGTGTAGGTAATCCGTTGACCCGTATCGGCAGTGCTTAACTTGAGCAATTGTGAGCCGTCATCAGGCCCGGTAATGAATTTAGCCAGGTCCAGGTCAGCTTCTTGAACCGTCAGGTTGGCTGTGTCCGTATTGTTGGCTGTCATCGGGTCGGTGGCATCGCTGGCACTGATTTCTGCCGTGTTGGTGATGGTCTGACCAGCCGTGCCGCTCTTGACTGTAGCCGTAAGGGTTAGAGTTTGCACCTCGTTTTTGTCGAGCGAACCAACGCTCCACGTCGGCGAGCTGTAGCTGCCTTCGGTTGCGCCGGCCTGAGCCAGATTGAGCGCGGAGGGCAGGGTGTCGCTGACCACGACATTATGGGCTGTATGTGACCCGATATTGCTAAGGACAATGGTGTAGATGATGGTCTCTTCTTCACGGGGGTTGTTATTGCTAACCGTCTTGCTCAAACCCAGGTCGGCCGAGAGTACCTCGATAGTGACCGTAGCCGACACCGTGTCGCTCTGGCTGGTGGTGGGGTGTAGGAATTCGGCCCTGTTGCTAAAGGTATCACTGTAATTGCCCCCATGAGTAACTACGTAGCTAAAGGTGATAACGCTGTTGGCTGTCACCGTACCGCTCCAGGTGATGATGTCGCTATTTTCGGCGGCATTGCCCGGCGTGGGCGGCGAGATGAAGCGAGCAAAATCAACCTTGGTAGCGGGTAGAGTATCGGTAAAAAGCGTAGCAGTGGCATCAAGGCCGCCACTGTTAGTCAGGGTGACGGTGTAGGTAATCAGGCCATGATAGTTGGCGGCGGAGGTATTGGGGGTGGCCTGGGCCGACTTGCCGATAGACAAATCGGCAGCAGCAATTACGGTAATTGTGACGCTGGCGATATTGGAATCAAACAGACCATCGCGGGCGTGGTAGGTAAAGGTGACAACACCGCTATACCCTATTGGGGGCGTGTATTGGAAGGAGCCGTCGGTGGTGAATACCAATGTGCCTGTGATGGGGAGGGTGTCGGTAAGTGCCGTTGTGCCAATTTCTATATAGCTGTCATTACTCAGCACCCCACTTGGCGATATATTAAGAACGCTATTTGCCGGCATATTGTACTCATCATTTATAGCCGTTGGCGCGCTGCCAATAGAAAACTCAGAGAAATCGGTTACGCCGATTTTTGTAAAGGTGCGAGTAAGCGGGTCGTGAACAAAGTCACCACTTACGTCTGTCCAGTCGCTTACAACGTTGGTGCGTTTAAGTAGTTTGATAGCAGCAGGGTCGTCAATGCCACCCACATTGCTGTAATCAATAACTAAAGTGGCGGTAACAGCTCCATATTCCTGAACACCCCAGAATATATCAGCCCGCCAGGTTACGCCGGCCGGAAAGGTGTCGCCAGAATAATGTTGTGTGCCGGAGCCTGTTCTGTAAATACCCAGATAGTCGGTAAAAGTTGTTGTTGAGGCGATTGTAACTGTTATCCGCTTGCCTACATCACCAGTGAAGGTTGATGTTTGGGTATCTACAAATTCCCCCACAGTCCCAACAGGAGCGGTAGATATTGTACGCCCAGGCCCGTTATTTGAATTAACGGCATAACATTGATCAGAAAAATCAACCACGTCACCTGTTTCAGCATTAAATTGAAGGTAAAGTTTTAGCCCGCTTTCGTTACCGGCCAGAACATTGTGCATATTATCTTGGATTTCTTGCTGCGTTCTTGCGGTTGACCAAATCCTAAATTCATCAATTTGACCATTAATTGTGCTGCCCCCATTCTTGCCAATGTCAAAATGGTCCCAATTGGAACTTATGCCGCTAGAGCTGGCTTGTTCACCAAGCAGTTCCCCATTTCTATAGAGTTTGGCATTACCTCCATTCAGGGTAAAAGCAAAATGTTGCCATTCATTTAAAGCAAGTGCCCCGGAAGCAGAATCAATTCTTGACCAACTGTTATTGGCAACCCCAGCGCTGATTTGACCCGAGCTATTGGTATGAAAAAGAAAATTGCCCCAGCTATTGCCAACCTGCTGATTCCAATTGCTATGCGTATTTGGCTTTAGCCACCATTCCACAGAAAAGATGTTATTAGGGTTCCAATCGAAATTCTGCACCTCAAGGTAGTCGTTTGAACCGTCAAAGGTCATGGCTCGGGTAGCATAATCCTCAATATCATACACTGTAAATTGAGGAATATTAACCGTAACTGTGGTAGCACCAGTGCTGTTGTTTACCACATCCCCGCCGCTAACAGTGCCTGTCGAAGCCGGTGTAAAGCGAACATAAATGGTCTCTGATATAGCTCCACCCCCAGGAATCAGTGACAATGTAGTGCTAAAACCACTACTGGCATTAGTTGAAACCAAAAAGCCAGCGGGGGGTGTAACATCAACATTGGCAGTCAGATTAATGCCCGCCAATTGATAGGCGTACTGCTGATAATTGCAGTCCATTTTAATGTTTCTAAATGGCAGGCTATTCACACTTGCATTTATAAACGGGTCTGTATTTCTGGCAAGCATAAATTGCTGGTTAAAGGCAGTAAGCCCATTAAAAACAGCCTGTTCATTGGCTGGGTCAACACTGTTTGCCGCTGCTAAAAAGCTCCAGCTTCCATCCGAGCCTTTATCACGACTGTATAAATGAATTTGGCCGGGGGTGCTTTGGTCTAACGCGGTAAGGTCTTCCGAAAGTGTAAAAGTGACAACGGCAGAAAAAGTGCCGGAGCCATGGCGATGGGCCACCCAGTATTGGTTATTGAAAATGGTACTGCTGCCAGGAAAACCGCTCGTAACATTGGGTTCGATTTCGATTTTGGAAACGATAACGGTGGCCCCACTTTGAGTGCTGTAATTGGCGGCCAAGTCAGTCCCGCTAAATGTCACTGCCCCGTTGGCTTCGGTGGCGGTAAATTCTGTGCCCAGACCAAAGGGGGCGGCAGAGGTGGTTTTAGTTATCCCGCCAGTTAATTGGCCTTCTTTGCCAGTAACAAGATCAAAGGCGGCTCCTGATTTGCCATCCATATTAAAGTAATTAATCAAATTCGCTTCGTTGCCATCGAGCGGCTGGTGCATTAAATCCCTTATTTCCGCTTCGGTCAAGGCTTTATTCCAATAGCTTACTTCATCAATTTTGCCGTCAAAATAATCATTATTCCATCTTCCCAGGTAAATATCCTGAGCTAAGGTATTTAATGTTGGGCTGCTAGAACCGGCTAAATAACCATCGTAATATAATTTAAGGGTAGTACCATCATAAGTGAGAACGTAATGATGCCATGCGTTTTTACTCCCGGAAAGCGTTATGTCAAACTCACCACTGCCCCAAAGCTGTACCCGCCACCGCTCATCAGTGGTTAAAGTACGGAGTGAAAAATCACCACCAGTGGTTCCGGTTGCCCCGGCCTGAAAAATACCTCCATTGTTAAAGCTTTCAGTATAAGCCCAGGCAGCGATACTTCGTGGGTTTGCCCCAACTATTTGGTCTGCGCTACCCAAATTCAGATAATCATCCGTTCCGTCAAACGTAAAATCATTTCCCGGGGCCAGGCGTATTTCCTGATCATCCCCGTAAACATCTAAGCCATCCTTTTTAAGCGCAAGTCTATAATGTAAAATATCGTTTCTGCTGCTTAATGTTGAGGCAATAGTGCTGGTTACGGCTTCTTCCGTATGTCCTGTGGCCGAAGTTGGAATATTGGGCATAGAAGTACCGTAAGCTATTGTGGGGCCGTATTCAAAATGTACATTGGTCAAGGTAGAATTATGTGGATTAACCAACCCGTTGAGGGTAATATTGCTCCTGTCCACCTCACTTGCCACCGTTGTCTTGACATTAAAACAGTTGTAATCACCGACTGTTTTTGTTAAAGCATTGGTACGCAAGCCCTCATTAGCCCCTGTTACCGCGCTCACGGCAAAGTACTCATCTTCCGTAGTGCTTAATCCGCTTATTATGGCCGATGTCCCATCAAAGGTAATGCTAGTGGTCACTTCCTGCATGTATTTCAGGCCCAATCTGTAGACCTTGTAGCTTGTGGCTCCGTTTACAGCACCCCAGGAGAGCTTTACCGTATCGGCGCAAGCCCAATCAAGGGTAAAGTTCTGCGGTACGTCGCCAATGTAGTTGATATCGCTTGTGGCAGTAAGGACACCCCGTTGTACCCGTACTTTGACAGTATGTATGCCAGTGATTACCGCTGGGGTAGCCCACTCATAAGAGCGGCTTGAGGCATCATGGCCGCTAACAATATTAACCCAACTGCCGCCATCAAGCTGATAAGTGAGGGTAAAGGTTCCGCTTCCCCCGTAGCTGTCCCACTTCAGATAGTAACTATCGCCCGCTTTCAGGCGGACATCTTTAAGAGGAAAGCCCATGTGAAGCTCATCCATCAAAAACTCATACACAATATAGTAGCTTTGAGGCCCCAGGGGAACGCTTGCCCCATTTACTTTGACTGTCCAGCTTCCCGAGGCTGGATTATCCACCGTCACCTGTTCCATCGTATTCAGGTTATCCACCTGCCTGGTTGCCGGAAGATCAAGATTGATTGGATTTGGGGTATGGTCGAGAACCCAGGGGTTATAGCTTGTCGTGCCAGGGGGGTCGGTAACAAGCAGGTTGAGATTGTTGACAATGGCCGGATCTGCGTTGACCGAAGCAGCGACATCCGGCCACATTAACATCACCCGCACCTGTTTGGTGTTGGGCGGCACAATAATTGTATGTGTATTGGTAATACCATTTGATATAGTGCTACTAATAAATTGGGAATTGTTGAGAACATTGTAAGCCCGCCGGGCGTTTGGTCTGCCATAGCCGGTCTTAAAATCAGGTCCCGGGTCGTCCATATCGTCTGCTGTGTTCATCAAAACCGCCCGCAGCAGGTTGGCGGGGGCTTCCGCAGCACCGTTTTTAGCTTTATAAACCTGAGCCAACACAGCCATCAAGCCTACAACTTTGGGTGAGGCATAAGAGGTGCCCTCCCACCCTTCAATAGTCAACTGGGGGAGTATTCGCCCGTCGTAAGCCGGCCCCTTGCTACCCCAGGTTAATATCGTATCATCCCCGCCCAGGTTTCTAATGGCAAAATGGTTTTTATTTTGTTTCACTGCCCCAGTGACATTGGCCCAGCCGGAAAAGCCGTTATAAGGTGCATACCCTGTGTCACCGCCAACATTACCGGAAGAATAAGATACGATGTGGTAAGGGTGCGAGGCTGTGCGCAGGTCATGATTCCTTGTGGCTGAATTGTATCCCCCACCTACTCCGTAACCATAAGAGTGGTTGGTAAAACGCAAATTATGCGAGGCATACAAAGCTGCATAATCGGGGCCTCCCCCAACACTTAACAACGTAGCGCCCGCAGCATTGTTCATTTCAGTAGGGTCCAAATTGCCGCCCCCGCCGGCGTTTCGCATGGAGCCGATTTTATGAGAGCCGGGAGACCCGCTTGAAAGTTCGGTCAGCCGTCCTCGAAAATCAATATGATTTCCAACGGTATTGCCTTCGCCAATAGCAATCACTACGCCATCGCCATTGTAGGTTAATCCGTTATAGCCGCTATTGAGGTAGTTTGCCCGGCCGGTAGAATTTTTATAATAGGCTTCTAATTCAGGTTCGGGCAATTCCGGTCCGATAAATTGGATGTAGGGCAAGGCTATTATTTCATCTAATTGAGCGGGCTTGATGATGATGTCTAACTGACGGGAATAATCACGCTGATTTTCAATATCAACCCCTCTGGATCTTAAGTCGGAAACCACCTTTTGGGCATCGAGCGTGGCATAATAGCTGGCTACAAATTTGTTTGTGGTTTTTCTATTCTTTTGAAGATCAAACCCCGCTTCCTTTTTGAATATATCAGCTACGTCAATGATTGTTATTATGTCGCTGGCTAATCTGTTCAGGTCAAAATTTTGGTCAATGACTGCGAAATAGGTGTCGTCGTGTAAATAATCAACCAGATACAAACCATCATCTGCCCAGCTTTTCCGCTGCATATCACCCGGAATTTGAATAAATTGGATCAGCTTAAAGTACTGGCCGTCAAAAACGTCTTTTTGGGCATTTTGGGCTTCAGTAACCAGAACTATCTCCGGGTAATAATCGCCACTAACAAGACGAATTGGTTTTTTGCTGCTGTCGCCTTGAGCGTAGGTAAGGCTTGCTGTAATCAGGCTCCAAATCAATAAGAAAGCGGTTAAAAGTAATGGTAATACTCTTGTTCTGTTTGTAATAGATAGTTTCATTCTGCTTGCTCCTCGCTAAACATTATGTCGATTTTGTGTCAGGGCGATATAAAGTTGACCTAACCAACCTTGCTTATAACGCTCTCTTTGTAAACTGAATGGGGTCAGTTGGCGATGGTCTTCGTTTCGGCCAGAGAATACAGAAGCCAGGTTTTTACTCAAGCAAACTAACTTCGTAGTAGCCCTGAATTATCTGAACCTTGAGATAATTCAGTCCAAACAAAAACCTGGCTTCTGGCTAGCGCTGCTTCCATAAGTTTTTGGGGTAATTCTTACTTCAATCGAGGGGGATTTGGCTTTTGCTCTGTGGGATAATGGGGGGGACACTCCCATTCCACTCCCATTCCACTCCCATTGACCGAGGTCTTGGTTGTTAGAAATGTGCCTACTGCGAGAAAGTCATCATAGCTTGTCTAACAAGTTGTCTTTACCCTAAAAACTTTTAAAATGGAGGTCTAGTTGACCCAAACGAAGATCAAGGCTGGTTAGTTTATCATAATCCTACCCCTTTTGGCAAACGTTTTCACCTGTTTGCCGACAAAACCAACCCCGCCTGATCCTCCAAGACTTCTCTAATAATGCAGCAAAAACCAAAAATGCCCCTGTACTGTTCTTGATTGCGACTAAATATGTAATTTATAAATCGCATAATGCAATATATAATTGACAAAAAGAATGTTTTGAGTTACAGTACTTCTATGGAGAAACCATTAAGATTGAAGTTACGGTTAGCCAGGATAGAAAAAAGCCTTTCGCAACAAGAACTTGCGGAAAAAGTCAATGTAACTCGACAAACCATCGGGCTTATTGAAAAGGGTAATTACAACCCTTCTTTAAACCTGTGCCTTAAAATAGCAAAAGCCCTGGGCAAAACACTTGATCAATTATTTTGGGAGCAAGCAAAAGATGAATAAAGATTTTTTGGGTTTGGATGAACGTAATGTCAATATTGCACTTAGAGTTTGTACCGCTTTGTATCTTATCACCCTGACGGCATTGACCGGGGGGATATTCTATAAACAATTCATATTGCACCAGCCAATTGAATTATTTGAAGATGTTGCCATTATTGTAACCTTTAATGTCATAGCTTTGTTTGGGGCAATATTGTATTTTGGTGGTTTCACACTCAATAAAATGAGACCTCGGCAACTAATTGCCATTTACGTAATTTTTGTATCGCTAGGTTTTGTCTTCACAATGGTAAAATACATAATTTTTTTGGGACAAGAATTAGACTTGTTTCAAGTTTTGAACAAGTTGTTCATAATAGCGGTAATTTGTGGCCTTCTTATATTTGTATGGTGGTTTTTTGCCTTTCTTGGAAATAGAAGAATTGAAAATCAGCTAAAATAGTGCAGCATCAGACAAGTTTTGACACGTAAGGCTATGTCATTCTCTGAGGCAGTAGTGTACTAGAAAAGGAATGATGAACACAAGGAGCAAGGATGCTGGCGAGAAGCAGAAAGAGTGCATTTATTTTGGCTGTTGTGTTCACAATGACGGCACTGATAGTGGCTGGGACTATTCTTACAGTTCGCTACCTGATCAGCACCTTTAGCTTGGACAGTGGCGAGAACGTATTGAGTGCTGGCAGCAACAACGTGATTGAACCAATCATTGCCATGTTGGGGTTGATACTTATAGTTGGCTTCGGCCTTGTAATGCTCTCACTCTGGATATACAGTGGCGACGACTCTCATTTTGGTTCCAGAGGAGCAATCCGCTAGGCAGTGTTGGGGGCAGTCTGGGCAATACTGTGGCATCCCATATCAATACTGCTACCACCTTCCAGTTCTGTCAATTCTGCGTCTTTAGCCGCGCTTTACCAGCTTCTAAGCCTCGCTTGGGGTTTCTTCGTTCTTGAACTATCGTATTGTCTGGTGTTCAAATGGTTTCCGCTTACTCGCAACCAACACACCCAGCAGCTTGACAAATCCAGGCAGGGACAAATTACCTCGAATCAGTTAAAGGTGCAAAACCCTGCCCATATCAGCAAGCTACTGGAGAGAATTCGCCAAAATCCGGAAGCTAGATTGGGATACCAAGTAATGTCTTGGTTTGTTATATCTGCTAGTATAATAGTCCTGATTATAGGGCTGACAACACCTGAACATCCCAATCCTTATTTGTTTCCATCTCTTATAGTTACAGGATTTGAAGGTATGCTCATCGGAGCTTCGACGCTGTTGTCTCTGGGCCAAGCAAGAATAGCACCCTGGTTAATGCTTCTAAATGGTATCCTGTTTGTGATATTCTTGTATTTGCTACTCCGGGTTTTTACATATTCGCCCTGAATTGGTTGGTGCGTAAGGCATAATGTTCAGACCTGGTCCAGCAATTTGGGCCGAGTTGACATTTTTGCTCCTAAATGTTAAAGTGGTTGTGAGAAACCCAAGCGTATAACGTCGGCGAAACTACGTATCGCAGGCTTCTGATTTAGTACCTTAAATCAGCTCAAATGGGTTTCTCCAAGGCGAGTTTCACCAAGATGCCGGTTTGAGCACATAAGGGCAAAAGATATTGGCCAGCCAAACTTGTTAGGCCCATCCCATAGCTGAAGCCCAAAGCTTTGTAGTGTAAAGCAGTTTTCCCGGCTTCTCCAATAATTTATAATGAGATATTGTTTGCCGTATTGCGAACTTTTGTTCGCTCAACAATTTGTTGTTAGCTGATAGGATTTCTTCTCACTAAATCGGAGGCAAGTACCTGATGAACCTCATCGGACACACCATTGGCCAATATCGCATAATTGAACCCATTGGCGAAGGCGGAATGGCTGCCGTGTTTAAAGCCTACCAAGCTGGCCTCGACCGCTACGTGGCTATCAAAGTGCTGCCCGCCCAGCACGCCCTCACCCCCGGCTTCAAAGAGCGCTTTATGCGCGAAGCCAAAGCCGTGGCCCAACTCAGCCATCCCAATATCTTGCCCATCCACGATGTGGGTCTCGAAGGCGACCTCAGCTACTTTGTGATGAAATATGTCCCTGGCCATACCTTGAAGGATGTGATGGGCCAGTCTATACCCCTCGCCAAGGTCAGCCATTATATTGATCAGGTTGCCGGGGCGCTAGACCACGCCCACGAGCAAGGTATTCTCCATCGAGACATCAAACCGGCCAATATGCTGCTGGAGGGAGACTGGTTGCTGCTGGCTGACTTTGGTATAGCCAAGATCGCAGAGGGGAGTACAATCTTGACCGGCACGGGAGCAATTTTGGGTACGCCGGCCTACGTCTCCCCAGAGCAGGCTGGGGGCAATCTGGTCGATCAGCGCACCGATATTTACTCCTTGGGCATTGTATTGTATGAGCTGGTCACCGGACGGGTTCCCTACGAGGGCGAGACACCAATGGGGGTTGTTGTCAAGCACATCATCGAGCCGCTGCCGATGCCACGCAGCCTCAAGCCTGACTTGCCGGAAGAAGTGGAGCGGGTTATCCTCAAAGCCCTGGCCAAAGACCCGGCTGACCGCTACGAGCGGGCTGGCGAGTTGGCCGAGGCTCTGCGTCAGGCTGTAGCTGCTTTTGGGCAGGGGGCACTGGCAGCCAAAACTGCTGGCATAGAAGCACCATTACCCTCCCCACCATTGGCCCAAACTCCCGTCTCAAAGAAATTTTTGTTCGGGGGAGCAGCCGCCCTGCTGGGAAGCGGGTGCTTGTTGCTAACCCTGACCGGGATCATTATCTTCTTTATGAGCCAGACTGGAGGAAGTGAAGCCACATCGAAAACTTCTCCTCCGGCCGTGGCGGTTGAAGAGACTGCTGCGCCTACCCATACACCCAAACCAACCAGCACTCCTACTCTCAGCCCGTCCGATACCCCCACTCTCAGCCCGTCCGATACCCCCAAACCAACCAACACCCTACAACCCCCAACCACTACCCCACCCCCTCAAATTATCACTGTGGCTAATAACACGACAATGGTCTTGGTCCCGGCCGGACCCTTTGAGATGGGCAGCGAGAGTGGCAGTGACGCTGAAAAGCCCGTGCATACAGTCACGCTAGACGCCTTCCACATTGACCAGTACGAAGTGACCAACGCCCAATACGCAGCCTGTGTGGATGCTGGTGCGTGTAAGCCACCCTATAAAACCAGTTCCCCTACCCGCGTTAGCTACTACGGCAATGCTGAGTATAATGATTATCCGGTAACTTACGTGGATTGGAACCAGGCCAAGACGTACTGTGAATGGCGAGAGGCACGTCTACCCACAGAGGCCGAGTGGGAAAAAGCGGCCCGGGGAACGGATGGACGACAGTACCCTTGGGGGAATGACTTTGCCGGCAATCGGCTGAATTTTTGCGATAGTAATTGTGAGTTTGACCATGCAAATAAGGATTATGATGATGGTTATGTAGACATCGCGCCGGTTGGTTCTTACTCTAATGGAGCCAGCCCTTACGACGCGTATGATATGGCTGGCAACGTGTGGGAGTGGGTGGCCGATGGTTATGCGTCAGACTATTACAGCAATTCTCCGGCTCAGAATCCAACCGGTCCAACTTCATATAGTTATCAAGTCCTGCGCGGCGGGTCGTGGAACAGCTACGACAACTACGCCCGCTCCGCCTACCGCAACTACCTCATTGCCCCTAACGTCCAAAATCTCAACGTTGGGTTTCGCTGCGCCCGTTAGTCCTATCTTTTTTGCTATATCCTCTTGCTTGGTGGTTCCAATCGGACATCTGTTCCAGACAGTTCTCTACCATAACTCCACTGACAAAACCAGGTTTTTAGTGCCTAACCTGTTAGGCACTCGTTAGGGATAGTATAATGTTTTGCGTTTGTAGTCGGCTACTTTTAGGCACAGATTGCAGAAAAACCTGGTTTTTAGGCCACATTGCCCCCCAAATTTTCGCCTGATACCTTTTTTCAGTGGAGTCACAATATAGTATAAAATAGATAGGAGAGTTGACCTCAGATTCGGGAAGTATTAGCCTGACAGACGTAAAAACAGTTCAAGCCATTCTGGATGACGCCTTAAGGAAAGCGGAAGAAACTGCTAACACGGAGCAACTTGATATTAAAACGGAAGTTTTCGATGAGAAATTGCTCAAGGTTAAGAACTCCAGCGTTTTGAAAAAATTATATTTTGTATTAGCCACAGCATTTGATATGGCTTTGAAAGTGATTATTGCCACTGCATGGGGAGTAGCTCTGGGAATATCCTTGGGTAGTGAAGCTTTGGCTGTCTGGATTGTTGTGTCCATATTAGGCCTGATAATCGGGAGTATCTTCGGGTTAGTCTGGCCGAGAATTGGAACCTACGCTTTGCAAATTGCGAGCATGGTTATCGGGGTGTTGCTTGGTTTGGTGGCAGGGGTGATTCTTCAGGGACCAGTTGAGTTATGGATCCAAGCACTTATTGAGTTCGTTGGTGTGGTCTGGGCCGGTATCATTATAGGGATTACAACAACGCTTCCCTCCGCTCTACTGGGAATTCTTAAGGCCGCTGGGCGAAGCCAATCTGCCGCCAAACCACTAAAAGGGGCTATATCTGGGGCCATCATTGGCGCGATTGCAGCCCCGATTAAGGTAATGACCGGGAGTGTAATTAATCCCCTCATTGTTTGGGGAGTCGTTGGGTGGCTTATCTGGCTGGACCGTATATCAGATGTGAAAGGAGCGGTTGCCAAGAAAACAAGTTAGCATAAAATATAGATTCATTTAGATGGTTACAGATATGTATCTGTAACCATATCAGGCCCCGGATTCATATTCTGCATATGCATATTTTGCATATGCAAGTTTTGCATAGAACCCCCTCCAGCTTGAGCCATTATTTTCATTCTCGTTGTCGTCTCGGTTGGGAATGTTCGACCCCCTTGTACTCAAGCCCCAAACTTACCCCCAAAACCTCAAACCAGGGATGCTTATGGTGCCCCACCAATCCCGCCGCACCGGGCAAGAGTTAAAGAGAGGTACTCTTTTCATAATTTCAAGCCGGGTTTTTTAACCAAAAAGAGGAGTCCAAATTGCAATTTGGACTCCTCTTTTGTTTTTCTGAGGCTTTATCAATCCAGTTCTAACTCATCCTTCGCCAATTTGTCTAAAGATACATCGAACAAGCGAGCTATCTTAAGTGCCATTTCCAACGAAGGTTGTTTTTCCCCACTCTCCAACTTACTAACGTAACTGTGAGCAGAAATATCAACAGCAGAAGCGACTTCTTTCAAGGTCATTCCTCGTTGCCTACGTAAAATTTGCAGCTTTTCCCCAAATCTTTGCATTATGATAAGTCAGATGAAATAAAGAACTTGTTCAAATTTAGTAAATCGGATTTGACAGAGAGTAAATACCATGATATTATTTCCCCTATAGGGGAAATTCTGAATACCTTCATAAGAGAAGTCGCCTATGGCGCGAGGGGTGTGGGGGGCGTCCCTCCACCTTCCTCCTCGCCATACGCACGGTATGAAACCGAGGGTATCGTAGGAGAACAATAATGAGACTAATAGAAATAAAAGACGGCTGTGTTATCATCCGCCTCACCCCGCCTCAATGCGCTTCACTGGCCAAAGCGTGTCAATTTGCCGGTCTAAACACCCTGTCGGATGATATTGACCATTGGCGGACTTTTGCAGCCATGTTCTACGCTTGTGCCGTCGCCAGTTACGGGCAGGGGAATACGTGTCCAAAGGATGCCCAGGCAATAGAGCAAAACATAGAGAGCAGTGGCTTGAATAGTGATGAAGTTGAAGAAATTGATATGCTCAACCCCAATGGCAAGTTATAAAAAGATCGGCCCCCAGCTAGAATGCAGATAACGTAGATAACGCTGATTTTTTTTATGATAATACGCCAAATTCGTAATTTGGGCAAGATTTTGTACTTTGAACGTTGAGGAAGATGGGGTTAGGGCAGGGATAAAGAGAGGTGTCTCTCTCAACTATGAAATTGAGTGAAAATCTAATTTTTTAATCCCCACAACTGTATAATACTAATGCGTTTCAATAATTTGTTTATATGTGGTAAAATGCCTCCATCTTATGACTATCGTATGCAAATACAGAAAGGGACGTAGCAAACCAGAGGAGATGGGGGAATGTCCAACGCAATCCAAAATCATTACAATCGTATTTTACCGCAAGAAAAAATGAATTTAAATGGACGTTATGTTAATGACGGCAGTACTGCATCAACACAAACTTTACCAATATTTTATTCCGCTGACAACATAACTTTGTTTAAAGGGGATGCGAAAGATATACTGACGCTTTTAGAAAGTGACTCAGTGGATTGTATGGTCACTTCACCTCCGTACTACGGTCAGCGAGATTATGATGTAGATGGGCAAATAGGTTTGGAGAATCATCCTCAGGAATACATAAATAAATTAATAGAAGTATTTCAAGAAGCTTGGCGGGTTGTTAAACCTACAGGTAGTCTATGGGTTAATATTGGTGACACTTATTGGAGTGGTAAGGGGCGATCTCATGGTCAGGATCACAAGCAAAAAAACCGTCGCTTTAAACGTCCACAAGATAAAACAGGGGAACCTCCCTGGTGTGTACCAAAGCAACGAATGTTGATTCCCCATCGTTTTGCTATAGCAATGCAAGATGAAGGGTGGATAGTTCGTAATGATAACGTGTGGCTAAAATCAGCCCCAATGCCTGATCCAGTACGTGACAGATGTTCCATTGTCCATGAGTACATTTTTCATTTTGTCAAGCAACGAAAGTATTACTTTGATGGGAAAGCTGTAGCTATAACGTCTAATGGGGATAGTAAAACCAAACCGCCTCCTTCAGTTTGGACAGTCCCTACCGCTACTACTACAAAACAACACATAGCAGTTTTCCCAGAAGAATTAGTATTGTTACCAATCCGCGCAACTTGCCCACCAAAAGGGACAATGCTTGACCCCTTTTGTGGAAGCGGTACAGCCTTGACTGCCACCTTGAGTCAGGGTGGGACACGGAAAGTTATAGGAATTGATATTAGTGAAGAAGCCTTAGCGGAAGCGAAAACTCAATTATTAAACCTTCAGGAGAAGTGTTGATTTAGAAAAATTTACTGAAACCCAAGCTCATCGAAAAAGCTAAGTTGTTGGTTACGTTTTTCAGACTCCGCATCAAAAAACGGAAGATTGGGCGATTGTTGACCAGTTTTAATAGACTCTATCATTTTTCGATTAGCGTCATTGTTACAAAATGGGTGTACTAATCTTTGGTTATCGGGAGTTGTTTTACCACCTTTAGAAAACTCCAATATATGGTCATCTTGTAAATGGCTTGCCGGATCATATATTCCACCGCAAATACCACACTTCAAAGCACTATTTATAAAAGCAATAAGCCGTTTTTTATATTTTTGTTGGGGAGTAAAAAATCGTCCTCTGCCTTCAGGTGATTTAGGTTTGGATATTTTGCGATTCGTTAAATGCGAAATAACCCCAGCATATTCTTCAATAAATTCTTCTGTATCAATTCTGTTTTTGTGCCTAACTAAAAGGTCAATAACACTGTGATAGTATTGAGCAGTTTGGGCTGTTACTTCAGGTCCAGAACCTGTTTTTCTCGTAATTCCAGCAACAACATCTTCTTGCCTACTCATAAGTATTTGTTCAAAGGTTGCTCGGTGTGCTGAAAAAATCCGCTTTCTTGTTAAAATGGCATCATCATCCCCTGAAAGCAACCAATATAAAAAACCATAAAGTAAACTACGAACATACCGTCCAGAGTGAGTATAAAAATATAGAACCGGTACAAGCGAAAGTGATTTCTGTGACGGGCCGATGAGTTGCCCCAAACTATCTAGACTGTCATCAATTAATCTTTTACCCCCAATAATAATATCCTTGAATGAAGCATCTTTATCTTGGGACAAGAGTTTATCTGTTTCCGCCGATTGCCCTTTGCCTCCCTCAATGACTGTCAACAATTCAGCAATTTGATAGGGTCTCTTGTACTTTTCAGGTATAAACATCAAAGGTTGTCTCAACCTTGTGACAGATGTTTGATATGACGGTTTAAATAGAAGGTTGTGAAGATTTCTTGTTCCTTCAATTATGGTTTCTGCGTCCTGTTTTAAGGCACTCTTGTCTTCACTTTGTGGTAAATTAACGGGCCAGTAATGTTCAGCAGTATCAATATTTGCCAAAGCCATAACTGTACGTGCAAAACTTGAATCTCGATTCTCTACAAGCTTTGTTTCCCAATCAGTTAACTGCTTTCCGCTTTTATTAATTTTAAGAAATGACTGTTCAGCAGTTTTGAAATCACCATTTACCCAAAGTACGTGAAAACCAATACTTCCACGGCTAAGTTTTTGATAGAACGAAGCACGTTCAAAAATTATTGAATCCAATGCATCTTTGGGAATAGCTTCGCCTGCATCGATCACTTGATTAAATTCATCATCAGCAGTTTTGTAATCATCTAGGCTACCTATTCTTGTCCGAACTAGGGCACGCACCTTATCGGCAGCTTTCCTGATTTCTGGTACTTGAGCTTCATCTTCAAAATGCTCTGACGGAATTCTATCTCCCCAATCGTCCTTGAGCCAAGCCATAACTACGGATATACGATGCCCTCCGTCAAGTACATAATCCCGTCCGCTATCTGGACTGTACCACATAATAATGCTCGGAATTACTTGGTCTTTTACTACCGACTCAAGTAACAAGACGCAATCTTCAGGACTCCAGGCCCAAGTTGCCCGTTGGAAATCGGGTTTACGTAATAATTGTACCCGTGATGACATATGATCACCGACCAAATCACTCATTCTAAGACTTGTGGGTTGACTCTGAATATCATAGTCATGCTTTTGTTCAGCACGTTTATAACGTAAACTCTCACGCTTTATGAGATGATCAAGATAAACCTTTAGTTCTTCCGCCATTACAAATTCTCCTGTCGACCAATTTTCGATGGTGGCGGATGGATATCCGCCACCCATGATAATGGGATTTTAATCCCTTCTAAACACAATCCTTGTAGTTACTGGGTTTCTTTTTTATGATAATAAGCCAAATCTGTAATTTGAGCAAGATGCCGTACTTTGGCACTGGGGTCGTTTAGTGGGAATAAAATTTCCGCCACAAATTATTATTTCCTATCGGCTATATCACTCAAATTCCGGCCATTTTTGTAAGAGACAATAACTTATGGCCCACACTAAACCCCACAATCGCTTAAGAAAACAGCCCATTTCGCCCCTAAAAATCCGTTCCATTGCTCAATCCGTTGTAGTGTTGTCCAAAGTCCAATTTTCTACAAAGAGTAATACCCACTTTGATTAAACGTGGGTAAAGAGTTAGTACAGAGCTAAACCGGAGCTAGACCGGAGTTAACATAGAGTCTCCCCCTATTCATCTTAGTTTCTTACTTCTTTCAATCGGCAATCGTAAATCGGCAATCGTAAATCATAATGTCAAGCATAAATGTCATTAGTTTTAGATGACATTTGTCACTATTTTGAAACAACTATATTTGTTATAATTATCACAATGTGTCACTTTACCCCCCTAAAAGTACCATACAAACCAATATAAAATTTAAACCCTCAGAGAGGAGGAATTTATGTTTCAAAACGGTCAAGATAATTTGACCTCTATACTCACCCATAAAGGGGTTTCACGACGGGATTTTCTAAAGTTTTGCACAGCTATGACCGCTGCTCTGGCTTTGCCACTGCATTATGTTGACAAAGTGGCGGCGGCATTGGAAGATGCTCCCAAACGTACCCCGGTCGTCTGGCTAGAATTTCAGGATTGCGCCGGATGTAGCGAGGCTTTTCTGCGGGCCTCTCGCCCTACAGCAGCCGAGGTGATTTTGGATATACTCTCGGTTGATTACCACGAAACCATTATGGCTGCCTCAGGTCACCTGGCCGAAGAAGCCAAAAAACAAACGGTAGAAGCCGGTGGACACCTGGTAATTGTAGAAGGCTCTATTCCTACAAAAGAGAATGGGATTTACTGTACCATTGGTGGACGCACGTCTCAGGACATATTGGCAGAGGCAACAGAAAATGCTATAGCCGTTATTTCCGTCGGCACTTGTGCCTCTTTTGGCGGCATCCCAAAGGCTATGCCAAACCCAACGGGCGCGGTAGGGGTAACAGACTTGGTCACTCACATTCCGGTACTCAATCTGCCCGGCTGCCCGGTGAATGTGGTTAATCTGACCGCCACCGTGGTTCATTTCCTTACTTTTGGCGAGCTACCCAAGATGGATGACCTAAATCGTCCACTTTTTGCTTATGGAGCCCTAATCCACGACAATTGCGAACGGCGTGGGCACTTTGATGCCAACCAGTTTGTGAAGGCCTGGGGCGACGAGGGCCATCGAAATGGCTGGTGTCTCTATGAGATGGGTTGCAAAGGACCAGTGGCTTATCATAACTGCCCCACGGTTCGTTACAATGATGGTATGAACTGGCCTATTGGCAGCGGACACGGCTGTATTGCCTGTTCCGAGCCTGATTTCTGGGAGATGCCCAAATATGAGCCAGTTGATATCCAGATAGCATCACCACCCGCTACCTATCCGCCAGTGGAAGCAGCACCCGAAACAATGTCACCGGGTGGTGCAGCTACTATAGGGGCTGTAGCAGGACTGGTTGTAGGCGGAGTAGCCGGCGCAGTAGCAGTTTCAGGCCGCTCAGGTAGCCAGGAACAGGCAGAAGAGCAAATAGAAGCATAGAAAGGAGGAGAAGTATGGCTGTAAATCGAAGAAATTTCATAAAAATGGCCGGAGCCAGTGTAGGCGGGCTACTCCTTTCATCTGTAGCATCTGACCAAGCATCTGCCTCCACTGCCACCGACACGGCAGAGAGCGATGTCTCGATGCTGTATGATACCACCAAATGTGTAGGCTGTAAGGCCTGCCAGGTTGCTTGTCGAGATTGGAACGGAACCTCCGCTGAAATAGACCCCTCAGGTCGCTTTGACACGCCCCAAGAGCTGTCAGGCGACACCTGGACCCTCATTCAGCTTTACGAAGAACAAGATGGTCCGGCCTGGTCTTTTGTCAAGCATCAATGTATGCACTGCCTTGAACCGGCCTGTGTGGCGGTCTGCCCGGTCGCTGCCCTGCAAAAAACTTCCGCCGGGCCTGTCACCTACGATGCCTCTCGCTGCTTTGGCTGCCGCTACTGTATGATTGGCTGCCCCTTCGAGGTACCCAAATACGAATGGGAAATGAGTACCCCCTTAATCCGCAAATGCACCTTCTGCGACGACCGACTGGCCGAAGGTATGGGGCCTGCTTGTGTAGATGCCTGCCCCACCGGTGCCTTAACTTGGGGCAAGCGGAGCGAAATGTTAGACGAAGCCCACTCTCGCATTGATGAGAATCCCGATGAGTATGTAGACCACGTTTATGGAGAGTTTGAAGGCGGCGGCACATTGGCTCTCTATCTCTCCCACGTCCCCTTTGAAGAACTGGGTCTGCCCACCCTTGATCCAAAACCTCTGCCCTCCTATACCGACCCGGCAATGCTGGCTGTGCCAGGCATCATCGTAGGGATGGGGACATTGATGAGCGGGGTTTATTGGGTTAAAAGTCGGGGTGAAGAAGAAAAAGAGGAGCAGGAGGTGTAAATATGGCTGTAGCTAAAGCAGAAAAACGCCCCTTTTCAGGGGGCAGTATAATTTTGTGGTTGTTGGTTATTATCGGTCTGGTGGCTTCATTCACCCGCTTTTCCGAGGGTTTGGGAGCCTCTACCGCTTTGAGCGACGGCCGTCCCTGGGGGCTATGGATTGCTTTTGATGTTTTGTGCGGTATCGCCCTGGCAGCCGGTGGCTTCACCCTGGCGGCTACCGTATACATTTTCCGTATCAAGCGCTTCTATCCCCTTTTGCGCCCAACGATTTTGACTGCCTTTCTGGGCTATGGCCTGGCCGCCACGGCTATTTTGTTCGACTTGGGACTCCCGTGGCGGGTCTGGCATCCCCTTATCTACTGGAACATCCACTCTCCTATGTTCGAGGTTGCCTGGTGCGTAATGACCTACACCACGGTGCTGGCCCTGGAAATCAGCCCCATTGCTTTTGAGAAATTCAACATGCAGGGCCCGCTGCGCCTGATACGGGCAATCACCATTCCACTGGTCATTATCGGTATTGTACTTTCGACCATGCACCAATCCTCCCTCGGCGCCCTGTTTCTTATCGTACCCGATCGCCTCCATGCTCTGTGGCACACCCCTATGCTGCCCGTCCTCTTCTTTGTGTCGGCCGTTATGGTCGGGCTGGCAATGGTTATCTTTGAATCTTCTCTCAGTGCCAGTACCTTCAAACGACGGGTAGAGCTAAACCTTCTCTCTGAAATAGGCGGCCTAATGCCCTACATCCTGGGTTTGTACCTCATTATCAAGTTAGTCGACCTGGCCCTAACCGGTGGACTGGGCTTGATGTTTGAAGGTAGCGCAGCCAGTTTTCTATTTCTACTAGAGATTGTTGGAGGGGTAATTTTGCCTCTGGTTCTTTTTGCTATGCCCCAAATAAGACACAGCCGTACCGGACTGTTCCGCAGTGCGGTTTTGGTCATTATCGGGCTGGTTCTGAACCGCTTCAACGTAGTTCTCTTTGGACTGGGGGGGGCGCTTTACGCTCCCACCTGGATGGAGTTTGCCATCACCGGGGCGCTGGTTGCTGTTGGGCTACTGGTGTACAACTTTACGGTACGAAATTTCAAGGTGCTGCATTAGGAAGTAAGAAGTAAAAAGTAGAAAATAATTGATAATTGTAAACTCACAATTATCAACCAAAAGTTGTATTTTAGGCAAGTATAAAAGTTAGGAAGTAGACAGTAGAAAGTAAACAGCAGGAGGGAAATTCTCCTTCTTGCCTCCTACTTCCTATCTGCTACCATATAAATAAAGGAGTAAGAAAATATGGCTAAAATTGTAATTGACCCCATCACCCGCATTGAAGGCCACCTGCGTATCGAAGTGGAAGTAGATGGTGGCAAGGTTACAGATGCCTGGGCTTCAAGTACGATGTTTCGGGGTATCGAGACCATCTTGCAAGGAAGAGACCCGCGCGACGCTTGGCACTTTACTCAACGGATATGAGGTGTCTGAACTACGGTTCACGCCCTCTGCTCCGTGCGAGCAGTCGAAGATGCTCTGGGAATTAAAGTTCCCAATAATGCCCGTATTCTGCGCAACCTCATCGAAGGTATCCAATATGTGCAAGACCACGTAATTCACTTCTATCACCTCCATGCCCTGGATTGGGTAGACATTGTGAGTGCCCTTGATGCCGACCCGGAAGCAACGGCGAAACTGGCTCAATCTATCTCTGACTGGCCCCTATCCAGCCCCACCTATTTCAAGGCGGTCCAGGACAAGGTAGGAGCCTTTGTAAAGAGTGGACAACTGGGGCCATTTGCCAACGCTTACTGGGGACACCCGGCCTACAAATTGCCTCCCGAGGCCAACTTGATGGCTGTGGCCCACTACTTAGAAGCCCTGGATTGGCAGCGTGATGTTATCAAAGCCCACGCCATTCTGGGCAGCAAGAATCCCCATCTGCAAACCTACCTGGTGGGTGGAATGGCCACCCCGGTGGACCCCAATAGTCAGTCAGCCATCAACGCCGACAAAATTGCTCTGCTCAAAGGACTCTTTGCCAAGGCCAAGACCTTTGTGGATCAAGTCTACCTGCCCGATGTGCTGGCAGTAGCTCCCTTCTATCTGGAATGGGCCGGCATCGGCGCTGGTGTAGGCAACTTCCTCTCCTACGGCGACTTTGAGGATGCCGATGGTAAACCCTGGATGCCACGAGGGGTTATTTTGGGCCAGGACTTGAGTACCGTGCATCCGGTGGAGCATGAGAAAATCGCCGAATACGTCACCCACTCCTGGTACGACACCGATGACGAAAACAAGGCCAAACATCCCTGGGATGGGGAAACCAAACCCAATTACACCGGGCCTACTCCCCCTTACGACTTCCTGGACACCGACAAAAAGTACACCTGGATGAAAGCACCGCGCCTTGAAGAACGTCCTATGGAGGTGGGGCCACTGGCCCGGATGTTGGTAGCTTATGGGGCCGGACATGAACAGGTACAAGCCACGGTTAATTTGGTGCTGGAAAAGTTGAGTGCATCCGCCGGAACAACTCTAGGGGCGGAGGTTCTCTTCTCTACGCTGGGCCGTATCGCCGCCCGCTGTGTCGAAACGGTGATTATTGCCAGCCAACTGGATACCTGGACCAACGAACTGGCAGCCAGCATAGGCAGCGGAGACCTGGATATCCACGACTGGGATAACTGGGACCCCTCTAGCTGGCCAGCCGAAGCCAAGGGCTGGGGCAACACCGAGGCCCCTCGAGGGGCCCTGGGACACTGGGTACACATTAAAGATGGCAAAATTGCAAACTATCAATGTGTAGTGCCCAGCACATGGAACAGTTCGCCACGCGATGCTAGTGGTGAACTGGGACCCTATGAATCTGCCTTGATAGGCACGCCCGTCGCCGACCCGGAGATGCCACTGGAGATACTGCGGACCATTCACTCCTTCGATCCATGTATGGCCTGCGGTGTACACGTGCTAGATGCCACAGGTAAAGAGGTTACCCAAATTACCTTTAATACCGCCAGAGTTGCTAAAAACGGTAGAAAGTAGAAAGTAGAAAGTAGGAGGTAGGAGTAGGGGTCAGGAATTAGAATTCGTCAGAATCCCTTTCCTACCTCTTACTTACATAATGACCCAAAAAACTTTAATTTTAGGAGTCGGCAATCTGATCCTATCCGATGAAGGTGTCGGTGTTCGGGTGATAGAACGCTTGCAAGAGGAATATGAATTACCAGAGGATGTCCAGGTTTTGGATGGAGGAACACTGGGCCTGGACTTGCTCTATTATTTGGAGGGTGTTCAACACCTGTTGATTGTCGATGCTGTAGAAACCGGCCAGGGGCCGGGTTCATTGATTCGTTTGGATGGTGAAGATGTGCCCGCCTTCTTGTCGATCAAAATGTCACCCCACCAAATTGGTATCCCCGATATGCTCTTCGCCGCCAAACTGAGAGACATATACCCGCCGGAGGTGGTTTTACTGGGCGTACAGCCGGAGGTGCTGGAGACAGGTCTGGAGTTATCACCGCTGGTAGCGGCCCAAGTCAGCCCGCTGGTTGATCAAATACGAGGCGAATTGGAACGCTGGGGCCTGGTGGTGAGTAGAAAATAGCGTGAATCCTCCCAATGACAACACTTGAAAACTTTTTTTTAGGCCCATTTTATGATTTAAAACGATTTGCAATCGGCGCTGTTACCCAACCCCCACCCACCCGTGTTGTTTCAGAGGAGGGACTGGTTGCCGCCCGTGCGGTTTTGACCGCAGTCGGCTGCGACCTGACCCACTGCACCGAAAGTAACCTGCACACCGGCTCGACCACTCTGCCACCGGAACAGCTCTTTGACCTGATAGCGGCCTGGAAACTGTGGCCTTGCTCCGCCTTTTTTGCCTGTCCCCGCATCGACAAACAAGGAACAGAATGGTTTTCGTATCGCTGGTACAAAACAATACCCATTGTGCTAATGAAGCTTAAAACCAGCGCCAGACCGCATCACATCATCTATGACCTGGAGTGGGGGGTTGGGGCCGGAGGATACCACTCTTTTCTGTTCAACCACACCGCTGAGGTTTTAACAGAGTTCGCTATTTTTACCACCTTCTCCCCAACCCGACTTTTTTTTGAAGGTATACACGACCAAGTAAATTACGATATTTATCGCAATTTACAAACAATACAAAACACAACAAGATAGGAATATGACTCAACCAGGAATAATCATCACCGGTGCAACTGGTTTTTTGGGAAATCGACTGGTAAAGTACCTGCACCGGAAATATCGAATTTTTGCCCTTGGGCGTCGAACCCCAGAGAAAGCTAGAACCTTTCAGTCACCGAATGTCCACTGGTTTCAGGTAGACATCGGCCACTTTGACCCTTTGCGTGAGGTCTTCTCCCAAATCAGAGAGATGGGCGGAGCCGAATTACTTTTGCATCTGGCTGGTTATTACGACTTTACAGGCGAAGATCACCCCGAATACACGCACACCAATGTCATTGGAACCCGAAATGTTTTGGAACTTTCCGTACCGTTAGAGTTGAAAAGATTCTTTTTTACCAGCTCTGTGGCTGCCTGTCCTTTCCCTGAAGCGGGTCAAACGATAACCGAAGAAACTCCGCCCACTGCTCCCCCTCCCTATTCCCAATCAAAGCGGAAGGGAGAAGAGATGATGTATGAGTACCAGGATCGCATCCCAACATGCATAGTGCGTCTGGCAGCTATCTTCAGCAATTGGTGTGAATATGAACCGCTAAACAATTTTTTAGAGACCTGGTTTGCCAATAGCTGGAATTCACGCATTCTGGGTGGAAAAGGACAATGGGCCATCCCCTATCTGCATGTGCGGGATTTGCTTGCATTCTATCTCAGGGTGATAGAAAGGTGTTGCGACCCAAATGAATCGCTAATGGTGTTGCAAGCATCTCCGGATGGGGCTACCACCCACCTGGAACTTTACCAAGAAGCGACCCGTAATTTCTACGGTTCAGTTCGGTCTCCCATCTATGTACCCAAACCTATGGCCCAACTGGGCATTAACATGCGCCAGGGGCTAGGACGTGTCACCGGCAAAATGCCCTTCGAACGTTCTTGGATGGGCAACTACATCGATCAGCAATTAAACATCGATGCCTCACTGACCCGCCAACGTCTTGATTGGGAACCCCATCAAAAATTAAATATCCTCGACTGCATCCCGGCAATGGTTCACAATATGGGAAGCGATCCTGAGGAATGGCAAATACGATTCGAGCTGGCTAAAAAAGGTATGCCTAAGACCGATCTGTTCAATTCTTAAGCTGACAAACCTAAATGCACTAAGTGATTTTCAATCCTAACTTGAAAAGAATAGAAATGCACCTAACAATGAAGGCGTGTCATTTCGACCACCGGGAGAAATCCCTACAGCGTGCGTTTGCCAATAAAATATCAGGGATTTTTCGTCGTTACCTCCCCCAAATGACACGTTTGAGCATCAAAAAGTTATAAGTTAAATATGAAAACTACTTAGCTGAACGGCGTTCCAACTGCATCAAGTGTTAAAATGGTGATAGCTTATGGATATGGGACCATTATGTGACGGTCAAACAGCGGTAGTGATTGGTGGAGGGCCAGGTGGTGTGGCTTGTAGTGTGGCCTTGCTCAAACTGGCCCGCTCATTGGGTCGTCAGATACGGGTAGTGTTGTATGACGGCAAAGCATTTGTGGGTGAAACCCACTACAATCAATGTGTCGGTGTTCTTTCTCCGCCTATAGAAGATATCTTGGCTCAATTGGATATCCCTTTTCCCCATCATTTGATCCAACGCAAAATCTATACTTACGTTTTACATGGAGAACATCGCCAAATTCGCTTGAGTGATCCAAGCAGCCCCAGTTACTCTTTGCTCCGGGTGCAATTTGATAAGTATATGCTTGACCAAGCTTATGCTCATGGAGTAGAAGTGCGTCAGGGCCGGGTAACCGACCTGGAGTTTTTGCCTGACCGGGTTAATGTTTATGCCGAGAGTACCAACTGTGAAGCGGCTGTTGTTTTTGGCGCTTTTGGACTTGATCCCGGCACCGCAGCCCTATTGGCCCAGGCAACATCCTACCATCCGCCCCACTTTCTAACGTCACTGGTTACCAAAATACACCCTCCATCTCAGATTATAGACAAATTTGGTGATGACATCCATGCCTTCTTACCTCCCAATCCACATATTGAGTTTGGAGCGATAACTCCCAAGCAAAATCATCTAACGATCAATTTTGCCGGAACCGCAATAGATAGCCGGGATATGGATACTTTCTTAAACTACTTGCCTGTACGCCAGTTGTTAAGTTTTGCTGACCCAGCGCACCCCCAGAATCCCAAAGATTTTGTTTACTTCCGGGGTCGCTTTCCTATTTCTATAGCCCGCAACTTTTATGGTAACCGTTACGTTTGCCTGGGTGATGCGGCCGGCCTGGTGCGTGCCTTTAAAGGTAAGGGAATTAATTCGGCTTGCCAGACCGCTCTTTGGGCAGCCGAAACAGCCCTGACGGTAGGCGTTTCTCAACATGCTTTTGACACTCATTACCGGGCTGCTTGCCGCTCGATTTTGAACGATGCACCTTATGGCAAGGCAGTGCGCCAACTGGCCTCAATCGGCAGCCGTTTGAGGCTGATGGATCATCTTATTGCCGTTGCCCAACAAGAACCAACCCTGCGTCACGCCCTTTTTGATGCCGTTTCAGCCCATCGCACTTACCGAGCTATTGCCGCCGATCTATTCTACCCCCCAACCTTACTGCGGCTACTTTTTGCCTTTTTCAAGCCTGGATTATAAACTAATGATTAGCGATTTTAGTAATTGAGCTTAATTAGTAATTACCAATTACCGTTTTGTAACTACTCAGCCTCATGTCATTTCGAGGCTGTATGCCGAGAAATCCCTGCGGGGCGACAATTAGCAGAACGTTTGGGGGGAAAATTTAGGAGTAGATTATGTTTTTACCAATCTACCTTACAGGTAAAAGTAACTCCGGAGGGATTTCTCCCTGCGCTCGAAATGACATGCCTGAGTAGTTACACCGTTTTTTAGGAGGAATACAAATGCTTGAGCAAAAAAACACTCCTGCTTTAAACGATAACTTATCAACTCTTAAGTTACATAACAACTCTAAAGTTGCGGTTGTTGGGGGTGGGCCGGCCGGCTCCTTTTTTAGCTATTTTCTTTTGGATCTGGCTAAAAGATTTGAAATAGACATCCAAGTGGATATCTATGAACCAAAAGATTTCACCCGTATTGGCCCCCTAGGCTGTAACCACTGTGGCGGAATTGTCTCTGAGTCTCTGGTCCAAATTATGGCCGCCGAAGGCATTAACATCCCCTCCAAAATAGTACAAAGAGGTATCGATGCCTATGTTTTGCATACGGATGTAGGCACTGTTCGGATTGATACACCCCTTGCTGAAAAAAGAATTGCGGCTATGTATCGCGGGGCCGGTCCACTTGGTACAAAAGATCTCAAATGGGCCAGTTTTGATGGTTTTTTACAAGAATTAACCAAAAATTCGGGGGCAAATATTCTACATGAATGGATAAAAAGTATAGACTTTGATGCTACTGGTCGCCCCGTAGTAACCACTCGCGGCAAGGTATCTAAAACCTACGATTTGATTGTGGGGGCAGTGGGGGTAAACTCTGCTTTATTAAAATCTATTAAGAAACTAGAGTTTGGCTATCGCCCCCCTGAAATTACCAAAACCTCTATCTGTGAATTTTACATGGGCCAAGAGATGGTCCAACGATATTTTGGCAATGCTATGCATGTTTTTTTGCTGGATATTCCCCGCCTAAAGTTTGCCGCCCTCATTCCCAAAGGCAACTTTGTTACCTTAGCCCTGCTGGGAGAGAAGATAGATAAGCAACTTTTGCAATCTTTTTTAGAATCTCCCGAAGTAAAACAGCGATTTCCCCCCGACTGGGATTTATCTGAGCACTACCCCTGCCAATGTTTCCCTTACATTAATGTCCAAAGTGCTGTTCAGCCTTTTGCCGATAGAGTGGTATTGGTGGGTGATTGCGCCGCCTCAAAACTCTACAAAAATGGAATTGGGGCCGCCTACATTACCGCCAAAGCCGCCGCAACAACCGTTATTCTCAAGGGCATCTCTGCCCAGGACTTCAAACAACATTACTGGCCGGCATGTAAAACACTCAACACCGACAACACTATCGGCAAGATGATTTTCGCCGTCACCCGCCAAATTCAGAAAAGACAGTTTCTAAAGCAAGGCGTATTACGCCTGGTAAGTCATGAAGCTTATAAGGAGGGTAATCGCCGCCATATGAGTATGGTCTTGTGGGATACTTTTACCGGCAGCGCGCCCTATCGAGATATTTTCCTGCGAACTTTAAGGCCCGGGTTTTTTCTGCCCTTCATGTGGGAAATTATCGCTGGAATATTACCTTTTAGTAAAGATGTTCACAAGGAAAGGGAAGAAAAAGTGAAGCAAATAAATGACCTGGGCAGAGTGTTTCAAAGTGGTGAAATTATTATTCACCAGGGAGAACCGGGGGATTGTATGTATGTCATCCAATCGGGCAAGGTTAAGGTTTTTAAGGTAGAGGAAGGTAAAGAGACTCACCTGGCAGAGTTAGGTGAGGGAGATTTTTTTGGTGAAATGGCCCTCTTTGAACACGAGGTACGCTCAACTTTTGTGCGGGCTTTAAGCGAGGTTCGGATACTTACCATAGACAAGAAAACCTTATTGCGCCGCATACAAGAAGACCCATCTATGGCTTTTCGCATTTTACAGAAAATGTCCTCTCGAATTCGCGAGTTAGATGCTCAACTCAGTTATACAAAACCTCAAAGTTGAACAACCTGTTTTTATTAAAACAAAACAGCAACCCACCCACCAGAATAAAAAATCGCCCTCAAGAGCCTTGTCATTTGTTCTTTACCCCAAGTAATGGTAAATTACAGCATAAATAGTTTTCAATTCCAACTTGTTACATTTCTATTAGACCAAATTAGTAATTACTAATTACTAATTGTCGCTAGGAACAAATGCACGAACTACCCATTACCCAAAGCCTGCTAGAAATCGCCCTTAAACACGCCGAAACTGCCCAGGCAAAAAAGATAAACCAATTAAATATTGTAATGGGCCAAATGTCCACTATTGTTGATGAGTCGGTCCAACTTTATTGGGATATTATGACCAAAGACACTATCGCCGCCGGGGCCAAGCTTCATTTTGAACGGGTTCCGGCCACCTTTCATTGTTTCAATTGTAATACCCAATTTACCCTAAATGGCAGCCAAGACTTTTTATGCCCTCAGTGCCAGAGTGCCCAGGTTCAAGTAACTGGCGGCGATGACTTTCGCCTGGAAAGTATTGACGTGGATTAACTAATGCCTCGAATTCCTATTGTTGAAAATATTCTACATGCTAACCAAATATTAGCCACAGAACTGCGCCAACGATTAGATACCGCCGCTGTTTATGGCATCAACCTGATGGCCTCGCCGGGAGCAGGCAAAACCACCTTCACTACAAGCACTATCAAGCGCCTAAAAGAGCATCTGCGGATAGGCTATGTGGATGGAGATATTGCCACTACTATCGATGCCGAGAAAATCGCCGTTTTGGGAGTCCCGGTAGTGCAAATTAATACCGGCGGAAATTGTCACCTGGATGCCAACATGCTCAACCCCGCTTTAGACCAATTGCCGTTGGATACCCTGGATGTGCTGCTGGTTGAAAACGTGGGCAACCTGGTCTGTCCGGCCAATTTTCAATTAGGGACTCATCTTAATGTGCTTATTGCCAGCATACCGGAAGGTGACGACAAACCTTACAAATACCCGGGCATGTATCGCGGGGTGGATGTGCTGATCCTCAACAAAATCGACTTACTGCCTTATATTCCCTTCAAGTTAGATTATTTCTGGCAAGGGGTTGAGATTTTGAACCCTGGCCTGACCACATTTCAAGTCTCGGCCCTGCACAATGAAGGGATGGATGAATGGATTGAATGGCTAACCCAGAGAAGACGCCAATCAATATAGAAAAACGACATATTCATATCAGCGGCATTGTCCAAGGTGTAGGTTTTCGGCCTTTTGTTTATGAATTGGCAACACGCTATGAGTTAGCTGGTTGGGTTTTAAACAACTCCTCTGGCGTAGAAATTGAAGTTACTGGTCCGTCCGAAACTTTAGACACCTTTATTACCGCCCTCCAAAGCGAGACTCCTCCTTTGGCCGTTATTGACTCCCTGCACACTAAATACATCAAATCTAAAACCTGTACTGAACGAAGCCGAAGTATCCAAAACTTGCCCTCGCCCGAAGTGCAGGATCCAAAATCCAAAATCTTTACCATTCGTCATTCCGAATTCCAACCCGATGCCTTTGTACCCATCTCGCCCGATATTTGTATCTGTGACGATTGCCTCCGGGAATTGTTTGATCCGGCCAATCGGCGCTACCGTTACCCTTTCATCAACTGCACCAACTGCGGCCCCCGCTTTACCATTATCCGCGACATCCCTTATGATCGCCCCATGACCACAATGGCAGATTTCCCAATGTGCCCCGCTTGTCAGCGCGAGTATGAAGACCCGCTTAATCGCCGTTTTCATGCTCAACCTAATGCCTGTGCCAAGTGTGGACCGCAAGTGGAGTTTAGGGGGTCGGATAAGGTAATGAATGACCATTGCCCCCCCTCAATCCCCCCCAAAGGGGGGGAAGCTATTCAACTGGCTCAAAGTGCCATAGCCCAGGGTGCTATTGTTGCTGTCAAAGGATTGGGCGGCTTTCATCTGGCTTGCGATGCCACCAACGATGAAACCTTACAAACTTTACGCCAGCGCAAGGGCCGAGTCGACAAACCCTTTGCCGTTATGGCCCCGGATATTGCCACCATAGAAACCTTTGCCCAAGTAAATGCTCCGGAACGTCAACTCCTGACCAGCAAAGAACGCCCCATCGTTTTGCTCAAAAAAAAGCCCAACTTCCCACTCTCTCAACTCATCGCTCCTGGCAATCAGTACATCGGCGTCATGCTTCCCTACACCCCTTTGCATTATCAATTAGTAATTATCAATTATCAATTATCAAATAATGACCGCCGACCGCCGACCGCTGACCACCGTGAATTCTCGGTGTCCAATTGTAAATCTAAAGTTCTTGTTCTGACATCGGGTAATTTTTCCGAAGAGCCTATTGTCAAGGACAACGCCGAGGCTTTAGAACGTCTGGCCCCGCTGGCCGACGCCTTTTTGCTGCACAATCGAGATATTCACATCCATTGCGATGATTCAGTGGTGCGGGTTTTTGAAGGGCGAGAACTGCCGTTGCGTCGCTCGCGGGGATATGCGCCCTTTCCGGTGAAGCTCCCCTTTGAGGCGGCAGAAATACTGGCCGTTGGCGGCGAGTTGAAGAATACCTTTTGCCTCACTAAAGGCAACTACGCTTTCATGAGCCAGCACATTGGCGATATGGAAAATCT
>PJEL010000920.1_pt1 | contig 32335 bp, 62 predicted proteins | sample 1853271 | NCBI WGS metagenome assembly PJEL01 (sample SAMN08108733, study PRJNA415343) | Invertebrate metagenome, whole genome shotgun sequencing project. | host: Globobulimina | place: Sweden: Gullmar Fjord | collected 2015-08 | reverse complement strand
CTTCGTCAAAGCCCATATATTCCTCATAGGCTCGGACCGGATCAGCACCCCATAAGATATAAGCGTGATATGTATATGTTCCTTGTTTAATCATGATTCATTCCTATGTTTCGTTAGACAAATTTGACGACAACCGTTGTCGAATACAGTGTGGCGCTCATATTCTATTCGCCCGTCACACTCTTTAAAATCACCTTCTGATACTTCCATTATGCCATTCTCATAATCAGGGTCGTAAATAAAGAACCGCACGTTAATTTCTACTATAACCATTACCCTTCCCCCTCAGCACTAAAACTAAAATCACCGAACCAGCCGTCCTTTGTCTTGACCATATCCTCCTCATAAGGCACCTCAAGGACAAGCTCATCCATTTCACCCCACCCCGTCAATTCAACGGCCTTTTCAAGATCTTCTCTTGTCGCAAAGAACAACCGCATCATATGCACATAAGTGACAACCACTTTTTCAATATTATGGATTACAGGACCTTCGAAACCGTTGTCATTTTCAAGGTCTGTATTTATGTCTTTTCGACCGTACCATATGTTCATTTTAAGCATTGTTTTTGCTCCTATAATCTTCAAGAGAAATTACATTATCTTCTGCATGGTTCGAGTTAATGATTTCCATATCATCCGGATGAGTAGAACAACACCATACATCCCCGTATCTGCTATACTGCACTTGTCCGGCGTCTACTTTAACAACGGCAAATTCGGAGTCTTGTATTTCGGTGATTGTTCCAACCACATCAATAAATAACCCGCTGATAAACTTTACACGGGCACCCACTTTGATAAGTCTGTTTGTCATTTTATGATCCTTCATTCGTTTGGTTATGCTCTCAGTATAAGCATATTGCGTAGGCTGTCAAGTTTTATTTCAACGTCTCCACTAATTTATTATAGGCCCTTTCTGCTTCGGCCTCGGTCCGGTGGTCAGATATCCAATCAATACCCTCCCCCGTAAAATGAGCATAAACCACCCATAGGACACACTCAGGATTATTTAAAGCGGTTTCGTCGTTCATGTCGTCGTCGCAATGGTGCCAATAATTCACCTCAGTCTCTGGTTCTTTCCAAATGTCGAACGCTCTGTTATTTCCATCAAAGGCCACTAATCTGTGAACCTCATAGGCGTCAATTGTTCCGGTGATCATTTCTTTAACTCCATTGCGTCTGTAATGGCCTGTAATGAGCCTGTAACCGTCTCATAATGCTCAATGAGGGTTTCAATGCTGCCAGAGGCTACAAGCGCACAGGCGATAATTACAGGGACAAACGCCACTCTTGCAAATGCTGCACATATGATTGCTAAAATATTCATTATTTGATCCTTCATTCGTTTGGTTATGGGTCCAGTATAAGCATATTGCGTACCCTGTCAAGCATAAAACGAAAAAAAAGCCGGTGCATAAACCACCGGCCAAAGTCTTAGGATCAAACTGTATTAATTCTTGGAGAGCCACCGTTTCCATTTACGGCCTTTTAAAGTTGCTCTTGCACGTGTTGGCAAAATTCCTTCTCTTTCCACTTTGTGAGAATGGGCAGGTTTCCCAGTCTCTGAGATGAAAGACGCCACAATATATTTAAAACCGTTCTTAACTTTCTTGGTGTTACAGGTGAAATGTTTCTTCCTGATCACTATGTCTATTGAATAGGTATGTGTCATTTGATTTTTTCCGCCTTCCCAATCAACAGGGCCAGCTTAAGCCCTAACAACGTCCAGTAATCGGCTACAATTGCCTCTCTGGTATCATCTGGGGCACTGGAAAACATCACACCACGCTCAACAGCAAGGTTGCAAATATCATAATCATAGAATACCACGTCCAGTATAGAGGGAAGGCCTCGCGCCCATTCTTCACAGGCTTTCTGAAGGCCTAACCGCTTTGCTTGATATCCATACTCCGCTCTGAATGTTTCAGCAAGGAAAACCATTTTCTCTTTATTCCCTTTGAGCGGGATAGAGGAATAGCCGTCGTTTGTGATACTTTCCAGCACATACTCATGCATTACTTTATTGAAGTGAGTACCGTTACGGGCAAGTGATTTTCGTGTCTGTCTATACCCGTTGGTCATTTGCTTTTCTCCACTAATTCATTAACCACTTTTTCAGCGTCTTTAAGCGTCTTATACTGTTGAAATAAACCTTCTTTTCGCATGGCTCTATGACGTGCAACTTTTCGAATGGTGTATTCCTTCGGTGCATCATATTTATAACGCTCACTTGTTACAAAATATGTGCCGCCTATTAGATCAGTCTCAATAACTGAGTTAAAGAATGACATAGCGCCTTTACTGAAAAACTTAGGGTGTGCTTGTCTTACCTGCTGCATGGTTTTAAATTTAGTCATTTCTTGATCCTTCATTCATTCGTTTGTTTATACCCTCAGTATAAGCATATTGCGTATGCTGTCAAGCCTTTATTTGTGGATACTGTGTTGCTAGTATTTCAGCACGTTTAAGGATACCAACCTTATTTTTGATCAATGTTTTTAACGTGACTTGACGTGCTTCATAGTCCTGCTTCATAGTCACAAATGCCTCGTTATAGTCTTCAAAACGTGCTTTCCAGTCGTCCGTACTTCCCGCACACCCATGATAATCAATATGCTCCCATTTTAAAACGTCTAAGTCGTTTACAAAGTCGTTAACTTCTGCATCCGCATGATGGTGCGCCCAAAACTCTGCACCATAATTATATTCATCTTCAAAATTATCAAGATATGCTTTTTTAGTCATACTATAGAAGATTTCACCAGCCTCATAAAACTCACACGGCTCACCTTTCTTATTTACTAAGCAGGCGTTAAATCCCTTTCTCTGCATGGTCTCAATAATGTCCTCCATATGGCTTTTAATGGCGTCATAATAATGCATTTCCACACTGTCTCGATACGCTGCACCATGGGCAGAGGTTATATTGTGTTGTAATTCTTCTCTATAGTGGTTAACGTCTTTTACGTAGCTAGGCAACTCAATACACGCCAAGGCGTCGTTATACTCATTATTGCCGAATGACTGCCATATGTAGTCGTCGCATTCCATGAACAAATCGAACATCACCTCACTGATACAGTAAGTACCAAAAAGATTTTGTCGCAAGTCGTGCAAATTGTCGAGGTCAATCGTTCCGGTGATGAACGATACACGTTTATCTATTTTAGGTAATGTCATTTTATGATCCTTCATTCGTTTGGTATGTCCTCAGTATAAGCATATTGCGTATGCTGTCAAGGCTTATTTTTAATTATCTTCTATATTCCTCATTTCTATTTTCAGATCCATAAGCCGCTGTGCAAACAACACATTCCCCGCCTCATATTGAGCAAGAAGGTTTCTTATTTTCTCTTGCATGTGGTTCTGATAGTCTAAGCTTTGTTCAAGGCTTTTATATATGCTTTTTAGGTTCTTTGACATTTGAATTTCTCCACTCTTTTCTGAAAGGCGTTCCATGGTGCACGCTTCATAATCTTAAGATCATTATAACCCTGACGTTGCAGTTCAGAATACAGATCTTTATATTCACTCTCTGTTGCCAGATCTGAAATTTTAACCACGGCGTCAAGTTCAGCAGAATCATGTTGTCCTATATGCTGATAACATAAACATGAAAACGGGGTTATATTACCGAGCTCACAGGGAAACAATGCGATAATAGGGTCATTGTCAAATTCTTCTGAAGTGAATTTTCTGAATACAACGGGGGTCATGATGTTTCGCCTTCACTGATTAATTCATTATAGATAAATTCAGCTTCTGTATATGAAGATTGAACCAGATCATTAAGGGCTTCACTTTGATCATGGTAACCTAATTCGATTCCCATATTATAGGCAGCTTCTAAAACGTTCTCATTTTTGTCTTCTGCTTCAAGAATTACCACGGCAACGGCTGTTATATCGTCTTGATAAGTCATTTTATGATCCTTCATTCGTTTGGTTATGCCTTCACTATAAGCATATTGCGTATGGTGTCAAGCACAAAATGAAATAAAAAAGCCCACTGACGTTTTAAATCAGAGGGCTTTTAAATATACAAGTATGAAGAAAATGTCTAACAGGGCAAATCATACACCTTTATAATGGGAATGTCAAAATCCTGACCCCAAAATCCCGAATTGACGAATCCCGAAATCCCGAATTGTGAAAATCCCGAACCGGCAAATCCCGAACCACCAAAATCCCGAAGTGCCGAATCCCGAACCACGAAAATCTTGAGATCCCGAAATCCCGAAATCCCGAATTCTGAAAATCCCGAACCGGCAAATCTTGAGATCCCGAATCCCGACTTGGTGATCCGGGGTTAGGGGTTCTTCATCCTGGCAATGATATCTTCGACTGTCGCTGTCTCGTTCCACAGTTCCGAAATGTTCAACAGGACCACTGAGCATAGGCTGAAGCCCAAGACATCCTCCTTCTTTGCACCCCGGTCCAACAAGCTCTGATAGTGTTCACTGTAGGCTAAACCAAGCCTTTTCAATTTATCAGCAATGCTTTCATCCATAGTCGTATCCTCTTTCTAAAATTCATGGGAAAAATCTCCCGAAAAGTAATCTGCAAAAGTAATCCCCAAAAGTAATTATTCTGGAAGTAATTTTTTCTGGGAAGTAATTTCTGGAAAAGTAATATGCAAAAGTAATTTTCTCTGGAAAATATTCCCTGAAAGTAATGTGCAAAAGTAATGTGCAAAAGTAATCTGCAAAAGTAATTATTCCATCGCTCCTTCAAGCCATTCATCTGTTTCATCTCTGAGAAAATCCATAGTTGACCCCTCCAGCCACGCTTCATTGTCCTTCTTCATCTGATCAAGGAGAGAAAGCTCTGGTAGATCTTCTTCATCTTCGTCGATGGGGAGATCTTCGACGTCTTGATCAGAGGGAGGATTAATACCAGCCTGCAGTGCCTGCGCTACTTCAAGTAAAGTATGAGGATCATGAGGCATACAGTCTACATGAACACGAGGGGGAGTATACTGAACTTCTTCGATCTCTGTTATAGTGCCGGTCGTTACCATATCAAAGGAGTCGGTATGATTGTTTTTCCTCATCTCCGTCCGCAATTCTATGTGATAATTACCACCATCCTCGCCTTTAATAATATCCCCAGCTCTGAGACCCGACTCATAAGCATGTTTCTGAACCTCATTCCTGAGCATCTCAGGATGCAATTCCATACACAGGTCAGTTATACTTGAATGATATCGGATCTCTCTGGCCATTAAACATTATTCCTCTCTTTTGACGTTCAGGTTTTTGACATCCAGACTGGCATTGACATTCGGCAACCTTTCAAGGATCTCAGAATACATCCCTTTCATCCCGGTCAGCTGTTCTTGCATCTGAGCTTCGGTCTTGTCCCGATACTCATCTTTGACCTTGAGAATGGCGTCCATCTTCTCCCGTTCAATGACCTGAACTTTCTTTTCATATTCCAATTCCTGACGTTCTTCTTTCAGTTTGATGTGATGTTTGATCTCATCGTCGGAAATCTTCTGTTTGAGCTTCAGATCTTCGAGCTCGGTCTTCCGTTCCATTTTGATGTCGAGAACTTCTTCCTTCAGATCACGTTTCTCGATCCGCAGGCCGTCACGTTCAGCTTCCGCCTTGTCGCACTCACGACGCATGGTAACAAGCTTTGACTTAAGGCCCAGCACCTCCACTTCGAGGGCCTTAAGGCTTTTGATAGCTGTTCCGTCTTCTGTCTTGGTCAGCTTCGGTCTTTCTCCAAATCCAATATACATATTCATAGTCCTTTCTTTGTTTCATTCATTTAAGGGGGTTATTCTTCATCCATCTTTGAGCACGTTCTTCCTGCTGTTTCCGGAAGTCTTCAGCATCTTTGACTTTGATCTCCAGATCCTCAGCATATCCTGATGTGACATCCTGTGAGTAAGGCTCAGCCAACGGATCATCTATAATCACAAAATCTGCAGAGTTTCCTACGAGTTTGTTCTTTCGATTGGCAGTGACCGGAGAACGGGGTGGAGTTATATCTGTGATACATCCTGAGATGCTTATACCGTATAGCTTGCCCGGTTCCATTGTGATGCTGCTTTCAATAACCTCTATATCACCGCTTGTACAATCCATCTCATCTGCAAGCCTTGCTGCCGTCTCTTCACGGACCTTCTTCCGACGGTCTTCGAGTTTGTCGAAATGTTGCTGAACCACTTCAACAGCGACTGGCCAGCCATTGGCCTCCGCATCCTCTGCACATTGTGACGGACTGAGCTGACGCTCCCATCCATCTTTTATGATGTACGATAATGACACCCCGGGGCGATATTCTTTGGTCATCTGTTGTTCCTTTCAAGGATTTGAATTGATACCACTATAAAGTTCATACCATCTGTAGGGCCTGTAGGTCGAGAGACATAAGCCAACGGCCAGTACAAACCACCATCCACTTGCCCCAAGGACAAACACCACATAACCACAACCACCGAGCACTATGATGAGTATTGAAACACAGTATATTAAATAGGTTATGGCAAGCATTGGAGGCCAATCTTTTCGGGTCATTTGTTTTTCTCACGCTGTTCAAACCGGTGTAGTACCACGAAATACAGGATCACCCCTTCAAATCCTGTGGCTGGCTGTTTTAAAAAGTAACCAACAGCCAGCAAGAATATTGTCAGCCCTAAGGCATAAAGACCGGTCATTTGTTCACTCCTATTCTTTAACATCTTTACAATTCCAAGAGGTTGTTTTATTGTAGTTTTCTAAAAGTTTACACACCACTCGACCGCTTGCAACCTGTTCATTTCCCAGTATTATTCCAGCTTCACCGCCCAGGAAAAAAGATACTAATACTGTAAGTATCCAAACTCCTCCAAAAACGTACTTATCCTTTTTACTCATCATTCACTCCTTAAAACGGTAAATCTTTAATTCTTGGCCGACGTTTTGTTTCACCGGTTAAACTACTTTCATCCTCCCACAATTTATTGGCACATTGGGAGATCAGATCGAACAGATAGTTCTGGAAGTCGTAACAATTATCCTTAAATCCATATTCAAGATGAAGGAATTCCTCCAGCAGTGTCGCTGTTAACATTCGTTGGCCGGAGGTGAAAACCCTATGAGACAAGATGATCTTACCGCCTATGGCTTTCCCAAGGACACCTGTCCCCAGATCAGCGAGAACATACAGCCGGTATTTTCTTGAATTCTTATACCCCAGCCCTTCAATCTGAAGATGAGCGACCTCCAGCATAGCTTCTTCCATTTCAGACAGTTCAATGGCATCAGGATCAACTTCAGACGGGGCATGTTTGACCTGTAACTTAACCGCAGATGGGTTAATTTTGAAAGCGTGTCGTGAGTTTCTGATATCAATAATTGTCTCAAGGAATTTTGGATGATTACAACGTGCGATACAAAAATCTATACGACCTTCATATGAGGTACTCTCGGCCAACAAAATTTCTCTCATCATATCGACATTTTCATGTGCCGCCCATGTTCGGGCAATGGCCTGATCTGGTTCCCAATCGTATTGGACAGTTCTGTCTTCTGTTAAATCAATGTCAGTGGTTATATTATAGGTGTACATCGCAGGGAAGTTAAGCGTCCCTACCTTCACCCCACGATAGAAAAGGCCCTGAGACTCGCCGTGATAAACATCAGCTGCATATCCCCGGTAGAATGGTTCACCCTCCAGGAAATATTTATGACGCTGTTCGAAACAGGTCAGGAACTCAGGACATTTGTCGATCACGACTGTCGTTGTCACCGGGGTTGGGGATAACTTTGTAGCAGTAGCAAAGCCGCCTTCGTCTTTCATGTTGGAGTAGATCTCCCGAAAGGCCATCCACATCTGCCACTTTTTTCCGACCTCCGTCGTAAATCCAAGATCATCGCCGTCAAGGGTGATGAGTTTGAAAGATTTACCTCTGACCTCAGTGTCACGGACGCCGAAGACATGCTCCTCTTCACCCCGATACAAATGGACAGTCCCGCCCGAACGGAGGATGATGGCGATGGCATACTTCAGCCCTGTGCCAAAGTACCCTATGGGGTTGTCACCTTCCTTAACGGAGATCCCGAAGGTCTTGACCGCTGTCAGGTCGATGAGGCCGTCATTTTGAAAACTAACCGTCATTCTTCATTCCTTAAATTAAATCTACAACATCAATGCCCAGTGCTGCAGCTGTTTGTTTGTAACGCTTCAGGCTGAACATCCTGTGGCCATTTTCCACCTGCGACATGAAAGCTCCACTGACCCCTATCTTCGCTGCAAGGTCCTTCGCCCTCATACCCCGGACTTCTCTCCATACCCGAATAGGGCTTTCTTCCCCAATGATCAGTCGTTTGGCATAGATAGCCGGGACCATTTCTCCATATTTCTTTAAGGCCATATGGAGGTTTAATTCTTTAATGGACTGATCAGGCCACCACCAGCGGACGGGGAAAGCTTTCTGCTGTCGAGCCCGACGGAACTCAAAGGAGGTCAAACACCTCCGTCCGAAAGCATCGACACATAAAGGATGGGTATGATGATCCTTTATGTTATATTGAGGGTTTTTCTCAAACCATTTTTTAGAATTGACCATCCAGTCTATGTAATCATCAAATCTTTGATTGGCTTCAGACATCAGTCATCCCTTCATTTCAAAAATCCGCATCAGGATCGCCACTGGCCCCGGGATGTCGCAGACGCCACACTCCCACCGACTTACCGTCCCTGACGTTACATCAAGCTTCTTGGCCATGGCAGGTTGAGACAGTTTAAGCCTCGTGCGGATTTTTTTAAATTCTTTGGAATTCATAGCATTTCCTTAATTCGTTTGAGGTGACATCATACGCAATATGATTAGGATGTCAAGCGTTAATCCATCAGCCCGGCTTCATAAGCTCTTCTTTCAGGAAGAGAGGAATATATTTTCCCTGTCCGGCGATTACCTTTCTTTGTCGTCACCTGCCTGAACCCCTGAGGGTTGAGTTGGGACATTTCAAAAGCATGGTGGGCTCTCATGCCACAGGCACGAGGGCTGCGGTCATCTGGTCGGATGTGTAATGGTAATTTCATTTTAGTCTCCTTTATGTTCAATCTTTTCCCAGCAACATTTCTTGAACTTTTTACCGCTTCCGCAGATACATTTACAATTGCGCATCCATCCTTTTTTATGATGAGCAATATCAGCGGTTAATGTTCGAGTTCTGCCAGCTTCTGTTAACGATAGTTCTTTTGGTTTAAGCATTTTAGTCTCTTTCTTTCATCTCTGTTGACAACGATTCACATAAGGTATTGATTTGGTTGATCTTTCCTTCAAGAGCCTGGAGCTGTTCTTTAAGCTCCAAGATCCGATCACAAGCCCATTGAGGGTCTTTTTTAATGACACGTACCAAACCTGCTTTATATTCTTTTGATACAGGCATCACTTTTCTCCCGGGAATTTAGGGGCATCGCAGAACAGTACCGGCGGCACTTTCTTGGTGAAGCCACTCCATCTTCCTTGGTCCGGGATCCAATAGGTGTGGAACTTCCGTCCGCACTTTGATTTGACATAAACCCAGACTTTGACCAGCTCAGTCCGTGTGGTAGAGGGCCGCTTGTCTGTATATGTGATCTCTTTGACCTCCAGATAGCTCAGGTGACGTTTTAAAGGCCTCTTGTACCAGCAGGCCTCCAGATAGGCTTTCACGACCTTACGGGCTAATAGTGATGGGTTCAGAAATGACACCTCAATATTCTCCAAAATCTTCATTTCTGCGGCTTTGAGAGCTTTTCTATTCACGGTCTTTTCTCCCAGACCGGGACAGAGACTCAGCAAAAGCTTTATCTCCTGACTTTAAAACATAACTTTTCAGGCTCATCAACCAGTCTAAGTATATTTTTTGCTTTCTCGGACCGTAAAGGAGAGAACCAACAGGGTAAGGAGAGTCTTTTTCATCGGGGCCAATGATCTGTGAGGCAACGATGACGCAGGTTACCCAGTCACGCATACCCTCACCATCCAGCAGTTCATCAAGCTCATTCAGTAGAAAATCGATATGCTCACCTTTATCATATTCTTTGAACACAACCTCCGGAGGTTCGGCGTCTGGTGGTTCGATATGCTCACCTTTCGGATCAACGATAATTTCATTATGAACATTATACACCCCACCCGCAGCAAAATCCTTTGCTGTATTACATGTCATTTCTATATTAACGTGCTTTTCCTCACGGCACATCAGTTCTCTTAAAAGAGCTCTGTCCTTCATTACACGAGCATCATTCTCGTGTAAAACGGGTCCGTTACCATACGAGTATACACACAGGTCTATATGCATCATTAACTGATCAAATTGTAGTTTCGTTATCATATCAAGTCCTTAAATTTCTTTTTCAATTGTTCGCGGATCTCCAGCTCTTTGACGTGGGTTTCGTCGAGAGTGTCTGTGTCAATATGCAACGACACTTCGTCTTGCACAATCTGCCGCAGATCCACAGGGTCAATGGCCTCGCACTGAGTGGTCAGGCCTTCGAATGATCGGTTATCTGTGCCCTTGGGAGGAGATGTAGGCAAAGACATCTCTTCTACCTGATCAGGGGTTACCGCAATCCGCTTGAGATCAACCCACCCACCGTAATGATCAACGAAGGCAGTAAGATCTTCATCCAGTGAGCTGCACATATGCACGCCACTTGGATCGTGATCTCCCAGATGCAGAATGACGGTGTGATTGTTCTCTGAGATCTCACGGGCGAAATTATGCTTGGTGGTCACACTGTCAAACCCTCCAGACGACAAGACGGGCACATGCCACTCTCTGACAGCTGTGAGTAATTGAGGCACCATGCCACCGGCCTCGCACCACACGTATACATTCGTGTATTGATCTTCCTGACGGTTGAGCTCAAACGTAACTCCTTCTTTCTTCACATATTTAAGAAATCCGTTCATGCTGTACCATCCGGCATCTGAGCGTTGGATCAATCCGTCGTCGCGGATACTGTCCATATTAACCATCTGAGCACGACGGGCTCTGTTCATGGCTTCGCACATCCGTTTGTAAGCTTTATTTGTTTTCTCGAACCCGTACCTGCTGACCATTATATAAAAGATCTGGCGCAGAGTGAGAGGCAGAATGGTGCTGGAGTCGATGATTTCAGACACTTGCCTGATAAGCTCAACCACATGAGGCTTCGGCTTCCAGTCGTATATGAATCCTCTTGGTCGTTTACTGGCCATTTTCTTCTTCCTTCTTACATTCCAAATATTCTTCGTAACAGTGATCATCACAGAAGAACCGATTGCCGAAGCGCTTATGTTTATGATGGGGCTGAGGTTTACCGCACATACCACAACACATAATCTCGTTGCGTCTGAGCTGGCGTCCTATTCCTGTTTCCCAGTCCTGCATCTCAACAAATCTCCGGTTCTATTTCTTGGATTTCGCCGAGCACTTCTCCCATGTCAGGGATCTCGACATTCTCAACCTCTTCTGCCCAAGTTTCCATGGCGTCGATGCGTTCCTGCAGCATTTCCCCTGTCGGGCTGTACTGAAGACTGTCAGGCATGTTGTCAAGGCTTTCCTGACACTGTTCACCTATGTTGCGGATATCTTCCACAAGGCCATCTCTCCACTCCTCAGACAATTGGTCTGTTGTCGTGTCGGCGATGCGGTCCTGTAGGATATAGACTCCCCGCAGGAATTCAGATCGGGTCAGCTGCCACGGCTTAGGCGGTGACTTACTGGCCTGCTTGGCGCAGTTCTTAAACTTCCACCAGTAATAACTATCCCCAACTTCAATATTATATTGAGGGATGGCTTTACGTGCTTTCTTTACATGGGTAACTCTGGGCATCTATATTCCTTCGTTTGGGTAGCCTCACCACTATAAGCACAATGATGAGGCTGTCAAGAGTTATTTTTAATTAACTTGGCTGCTAATTTCGTTGATTGTGAGCTGATCTGTGATGACCACATCGTCCGGATGAATATCAAGACTTTCGGCAATGTGCTGACAAATAGTTCTCACAGTCTTTGCAGGCATATCACCCCGCCCCTGCGCCCGAAATGTAATCTCCAATTCAAGAGTGACGGTCGTCCGCTCTCCAATATCTCTGATATCAACCCCGGGGATACTCATCATCTTTCCTTACCTGTACATCTGATAAAACGTATACAAATGAGCTTTTTCCAAACAGCCATTTCTGTCTTTAAAAGGAACCCACATCACCAGCCGGAAGGCTTCATGTCTCATTTCCAGTTGGATCGCTTCTGGGCAGCTCCATGGCCAGTATCGTATCTTATTTGCATGGGCTTTGATAGCTTCCATGAAAGTATTGATTGTTAATCCTTCAGTCATGATCAAAAAGTCTCCTTCTCAGAGGGCCGTTCAGCCTGTAGATATTTCTGGAGTTTATCCGGCTTTTCATCATACCCTTCTTTTTCAAAAGCATGGTCCGTTATGTCATCCATCATCAGCCGCAGCATCATGTACCGAAGCTGTCCGATCTCCTGAGAGAGCCGCTGGGCATTGTTCCGGGGGTTGCCGGGTTGTTGCTCCAGGAGGCCGAACCTTAAGCATTTAGAGGCTTCCTGAATGACCTCACCGCACTCTTCCATGAGGATGTGCAGCAGTTCGGCTTGATACTCGGTTGGTTTCTCACAGGGAGAGACGAATTTATCCATTATTTGCCCCTCTTATGAATAAATGATTGACATAAGGTCCCTGAATCGCAGTTCCAAGAAACGTCCATTTTTCGAGATCTTGGTTCTCAATCCCCGTTCCTATGTTCATAAATTCAACGGTCTTCATCGGAGCTGCCAGATCAACCAAAGCCCAGATGCAAACCATGTCATTAGGATCAAGGCCAGCGTATAGGATTGTAGATCCCTGCGGTAAAAAACCGATATGCTCGGTATTAAGCGCAGGCATCTGATATTTGTGTATTACAGTCTTCATTAGTTGTTTCCTTTCATAAACTTCATAGTCCAGTGTGGAAGAGACTTAGGTGCGTTGAAGTGAAACCATTTATACATTGGTCGTACAACAGTTTTATCAACAATATTTGCATAACCGAACGTTGTTAATAGTTTTACAACATGCAACCTGAAATTCTGATCTTGTATTTCTGGCCAGAATATTGAAGTCTCAACATAAACATCTTCATCACCTTCAACACCGTAAACTGTTAACGAAGTGTGGCGATAAAATTGTTGTCGTAATAAGAAAGCTACAAATTCATTCGCTGTCCTCATCGTCATCCTCCTCATCTTTAGATTTAAGCCATTCGGTAAGCCGCAATAGAAATAATAAAGTAAGGGCACCAATAACCATTAGGGCATAGGTATAGAATACCCATTTCTCACGCCAGTCTTGTACAAAATCTTCCATTCTACTCTTTCATTCGTTTGGAGCATAAGTATATAATCAATATGCTTAGAGTGTCAATCTTTATCTTTTTTAATTTTCTTTGACTTCTCACTGACTGTGGTGGAAGGGTTTGCTTCAGCATATTCTTTCGAGACATATCTACCGGTGATGGCGGAGCGATAACGTGTCATTTTGATTCCTTTCATAAGACCCGGAAGCCTTTAAACTCGCAGTGGCTGCAATGGACATTCAGTTTAGGCGGTGAAGTCAGTAACATAATATCCTGAGACGTATCCAGCAGTTCACTGCCACAATCAGGACATCCTAAACCATTTGGCTTTGGTTTTCCAGTTCGAGCCTTATAATAGGCCATACCAGCTTTTTCATTGTGAGCATAAAGGCTTATCAATGTCATGACTTCTGACCTTTCTTCAACGTCCTTATCTCTTCTTTCATAGCCTTAATGTTGGCATAATCAAGCAGATCCAGTCGTTCTTTGCCGATCTCAATCACTGCAATATCATGTTCCAGTCTCTCAATCCTCTCTTGGTTCGTCACGACGTTCTCCTATGCTGAGTTTAACTTCATCTATGGCCCGACACAGCGGACCCCTTGACCGATCACCTTCGGTCTCGTAATAAAAATTGAAAGCCGCATCACGTTTGATGTTGCCTACTTTCTTTTTGTCCATGAAAACTTCCCTGACAGTCCCTTTTCCCCGAGGCATGTCGTCTGGTTTTTTGAATCTGATCATAATATTAACTTCCTTTCTTCCATTTCTTCCTTCGTGTGGGTCGTAACTTTGCCGACGAACAGAGCCTGGCTCCATCCTTCCAGCCAGCCGACAGGGGTTTTATTGATAGGTTCATAAGAATAATAGAGTCCTTCGGGGCTTTGCCACACGACGTGAAATCCATTTTCCCAGTTTTTTGTGTTGATTTTGTGGATGCTCCCCTCACCTCCGTGAAGATGGTTCATGAGGTAGGCCCAGATGATGCAGTTACATCTTTTAGGGTGCCATATGCCATCTTTAATCATCATGGTTCCTTACCAAACAGAAAGGTGTATAATTAAAGATATAAATGTTTCCTGCCATAGGCAGCAGTAGTGGCGCTTTGCGTTCTTATATTTCATATCTATCTCATTCATAGGGGGAACTTTCGTTCCTTAAAAGGCGAAGCACCAAGGGCAGGGGGATGGAAGGCCTTAGTGCTTCGCTATTTCTGTATAATACTCAAACTTCATTTATACAGATTAAGCGTACTCGGATGGATTATTTATCGGCCATTTTCTCGTGCAAATTCCAACCTACACCAGCGATCAAAGCCAATGCAGCAGGCATAACAAACTGATCAGGCACAAAACCTAAAAAGGCACTATCGGCGGCAAGCAGATATAGACCGGCACAATTAATGCGGGTTTTTGATTTTTCGATATTCGGTTTTAGGGAATTCAGGAGAACTGCTCCCCATGAAGGTTGTGTGTCTGAGCTCATTTAATCATTCCTTTGAAGTTTTTTCAAATAAGGCCACATTGAAAATTCGGGGTGGCTGGCGGCAGTATATCATAAAACGCTTAAATGTCTAAAAAAAATGGACGGAGACAATTTTTGGGATAGTGATCTCCGTCCTAGTATACAACTTAGGGTGAGTTTCGACTTTGGGGATCCTAAGTTGTGGCTTGCTGTATGAGTTGTAACAATTGGCCTTTCTATATGTTAGAGTTAAGCTTCTTTTGCGGTCTCCGTCCACTCAGAGAATTTCTGCATCAGATCCCTTCTATCCCCGGGGCCATATCTTTTGACCATCGCTTCGATAGCGTCCCAATCTGGGTACGGGGTTGAGGGGTTGAGCTTCATTTCTGCTGCATGGTACGGCGTACCCCGCAAGAAACATTGAGCAAGGTGGGTGGATCTAGCTGCAGGCCTCACTTTAGTTAATTTGTGAAGGTGCAAGGACTGAGCCAGATCCCCCTGCCTCTGTGCCTTGGCGGGTAGTGAATTTGCTAAGGCATATCTTCTTTGTGCTTTGGCCTTTCTTTTCTCCAGACGGATAAATCGGGCTTCAGCGGCTAGTGTTTTGTATTTGATTTTCAGTTCTGTACTCATTTTGAGTTCCTTAAAATTAGTGTCATTTTTTGTTAATCCTTAATGCGCCAATTTTAAGGAGGCTGAGAAGAATATCTAAGTCATAGTCAATCCTTTCGACGTTTAGAGGTATACTCATTTAAATTCGTTGTTTTTTCCTTCTGCAGGCGATACCCAAACCGGTCAGGCATAGTCCGAACAGAAGCATATCACTGGGTTCTGCAACAGTTACCGTTTGCTCTGAGATAACGATAGTCATATCAGATAAGTTAGCGATCCCATTTGTGAACATATCAAGGTAACCGGCATCTGTTAAGTAGTAGGTCGGAAAACCAACCAAGTCTGATACGTCACTGGTGAGAATGGTATTCAATGCGCCATTCAACTTCAGGACACTGGACATTGTGGTTACTCCTCCGAACACGGGCCAAGGAAAGGCTCCTTTAAATTCTGCGGTATCCACCATGCCGGAGCTTGGACCATGGTCTGTGAGAGCAATGGTCGTGTAAACGCTTTCCGTATTCACTCCATTATAGGTCCATTGGTAGTTATTGATATTAAACGACAGGGATTGATAAGCATAACTGGTCATGGTATTTCCGGTCGTATTAGGATCACCGGTCACAGTTATATCCCAAGCATCTCCAGTCGTCAGGGTATCGTCATAAATCAACTGAGCCGAGAAGTTTCCGACCAATCCAACATTCCCGAAAGCTGAGGCAGCATTTGCGGATCCAAAGGTGATCGTTCCGGAGAAATCGATTATTGTCGCATTGGCTGAGAAGCAGCTCAGGAAGACAATGATAATCGTTGTTAAGATCTTATACATGCCGTCTTCTCCGAGCGGCAACGCCCAAGGCTGTTAGACCTAAACCGAATAGAAGCATTCCGCTCGGTTCTGGGACGGAGGCTTGTTCTTGACGAATAGAAGCCGTCATATTACGCCAACCCATAGTAACACTCCCTTGACCCTGCTCCGCAATTTCCCACGCAATACCACTACCGTTAAGTTCATCTTGATCTGTAAGATGGAGTTTGTGGAACTCGGTTAAATCAACACTATCTATACTGATGAAATCGGTAAAATTAATTTTCGTCCAAATATTTATAAACTGGTAATCACCATGGTTATAAAAAGATTGGTTACCGATACGTAGATGATCTTTACCGGATGTTGTTTCATTATGAACAGATAAAGCATTTTGACCATCACCTGTGATATCCCCAGTAGAAAACGAAGCTGTACCTAAAGTCCATTGTACAGTGTAATAGTCATAAGCCGCATATTCCCAACCCTGTCCACTATTATTTTCATAATAAAAGGCATCATCCTTTAGTAAGGTATCGTCAAACCAAATCGACATACTGAAAGTACCCCATTGCGAACCAGTAAAACCGAAATCGTCTGCATTACGTTGCTGTTCAAAATAAACCTCTGAAGTAACATCAATAATGGCTGCAGCATTAGCCGAAGCACTCAAGCCGATGGCTAGTAAACTTCCGGCAACAACCTTTTTCAGCACTGTGTTTCGTCTCATAGCGATAAGCGATAACATCAGGCAAAGTCCTAATCCCATAAGGAATAATACACTTGGTTCTGGGACAGACGGGGTTTGTTGAACGGAAGCAGAAATATTCGACAATTCAATATTGTGTTGATTATTTGGTTCTGGTGTGTAAATAATCAGCTCGGAAGTAATGGTCGATGCTGTTAGTATTTTAGTTACTTCACTTAAATCAGCAGATAGTAATGGATCCATATCTAAAAACCCAAGACTAAAGTAATTCATATTATATCCGTTAACAGGGTCAATATAAAAAGTACCATTAATGTACACATACTCATCCCCAGTAGCTTGCGGACCACGATCCATAACTCGTATGGATTGATCAGGATCGACAACGTATATAGGTAGCCATTCATAAGTCCCATTTCCCATAGTCAAACTTAAACTGGTGTAATTATAAGTACCGGTTTGATACCCAGTAGTATTAGGGTCTCCATTAATATACCCACCGTTATCCGCATCAGCAAGAACCAGAGTTTCATCATAGTCAAGAGAGGCAGACCATGATCCGCTTAATCCTGCATAACCGAAATCCGATGCAACTTGTATATCGTCAAATAGAAGATCTCCAGTGAAGTTAATCACAGTAGCTCTCGCCGACGTTGAAAAACACAGTAGGGTACTCAGTAGAATGGTGGCTAAAATTTTCCTCATATTAAATAGTCCTCTTAGTTAAATGGTAAGCGCTCAGGGGCTCGAACCCTGTACTTAAGATTTAGAAGTCTCAGTCTTACCCACGTAAAACGCTCGTTAAAGTAACTAATCTTTAATCATCGGTAGTAAATAATAGATCCTGGCGCAGACAAAAAATGCTTTTCCTGTGTGTATTTTCTTTGTTGTTATATGGTGCTCCGTCGGGGTGAGGCTACTATATCCATCAACCTTTATTGCACCGTCCGAAACTCCTGACAAAGCCTGTAATGTGGCCGCTACCAGTTCTGAGTTCGGCTCCCGTTCCAGTCCTTCAGTCCAGCATAGAACGGAGAAGGAAAACAGATCACACTCTATGAGTTCAATCTTGTCCCCCAGAGCTTCTTCGAAGGGGGTGATCTCGACTGCCGGAAACTCAGCATCATCTCTGGATTCACTCCGGATGGTCTTGGCCAGATCCACAAGTCTTTCGTTCTTTTTGATCTGTTCAACGATGGCTTTTCTAAGTTCTTCTATCATACTGTTATATCCACAATCATCCCCGGGGTTCGTTTTATGAAAACTTCTGGTTGGGGGTTGATCATTGAGACGGCTCTGGTTCTGGAGTAGTAAACAAGGCCTAATTTCTCAACGATCTGTTTCTCCCCTTCCGTGATCTTAAAGATCCCGACATATAGAATTCTCTCAATGAGATGTTGCTTAAGTTCTTGGTCAGGATCGGGCATTTAATCTTCTTCTTCTTCTTTTTCTTCGAACTCGTCAAACTTACTCAGAGGTCCGTCGTAAATCACGGGAGCGGACAGGTTACCACTATACACCCGCATTTGAATTTCATCACTATCCATTGGGGAAAGCAACTTTGCTTTAATCCCGTATAGGATGTAAGTATAATCTTCCCATGCATCATAACTATCAGGCGGGTAGACATAGATATTACCGGCTCCTTCTTTTAAGGAGGCTATCAACGTCGCAGCTGCACATCCCATCCCGTTTACATTGGTCTCTGGATCCAGAATTCCATTGACCAATACTTTACTTCCTAAGGCTTTATAGACATCCTGTCCATGCCCGTCTGGGTATCCATCAGACTGACGATATATGGTTGTTATTGTAGGACCGTCGATAGTTGGTTTTATGTGGGTCAGGCAGCGTGTTCCCATGATTTTCTCCTATTGTTTCCGGGGGTTAATTAAATGTGGCAATCAACCACTGTTAAATATTTGTCGTCTGGAATCTCATTTAAGAGGTCTAGGTAGTTTTTATTCCAGTCAAGTTTTTCATCACTGACACACGCAAACCAACCCATCTTTCCTTTTTCCAGCCATTCACCGTCTTTGAGGATGGCAAAAGTTGAGACTGAGCTTATTTTATTATTTTGGATGTAGGTGTCACGATCCTGTTTAAATTCATCAAAATCTCCCCACTGATGGGGATACGCTTCCTTTAAATCTACCATGACAGGCTGACTGTGGTATACTCCTCTGGCTTCTTCAATATTCTCTTTAACACTATTCAACACTGTATCCCAAGTATCGAAATCTCGACCATTAATGATTTTTGCAACTTCATCATATTTTTTTGCGGCCTCTTCAGCAGCGGCCTGCATCATTACTTCATAATCAATATCGCCTTTTAAGGCCTGATCTATTCCTTCACTTTTCCCACCGCCCATAATAGCGGGGACGTCACCAGAGTATCCTGTCTTGCCTTCTTTTAATGTAAAGAACCCAGACCATCTTCCACCGATCAACCACCAATCCCATTTAGCATTTGGGTTAGTATGTTCAATCCACTGGTTGCCACGTTTTTCGTATCCGAACCATTCTTCAAGTTCTTTATCTTCATTAAACCCGGCAATCTCATAATAACATTTCATAGATACATGTTTAAAATCGATTAATTTTTCTTTGGCCTTGTCTTCATTATATTGATAATCCCAGACCCCACTTTCTTTTGTTTTACCGACAAAAACCATTTTTTCCAGATGCTCATTGACATTTTCAGTGCGGTCAACATCGTGAACATATTCATCATCAACCCCCGTACATTCATATTCATGAAAGGGCTGTAAAACTTTGTCTACTTCTTCTGGTGTGTCTGTCACAACCAATACTGTAAAATGGCTCACTTTATATCTCCAGGGTTAATTATTTAAAATAGCGGTATAGAGCATAGCCCTAAGACCACGATGGTTACAAATATTCCCAGTTTTATATTATGTGTTGGGGTATATTCTTTGTCTTTATTCATTTCTAATCCTTCGTTTAAGACTTCAAGGCGGGGAACCAATCCTACCTATTCATGGCTCCCCTTTTTGAAAGACCGGAGTCAAACCGGCGACATCTTGAGTACAAGTCAAGTGCTCTATCATCTGAGCTACTCTCATGCTTATCATTATTAATTTCTGTCATCTGCGTGTTTACATTAAACTAAACCTGTACTAGCCATTATACGACGGGCCCATAAGAAGATTTGGAGGGCCTGACGGGACTCGAACCCGTATCTGGTTTCTGATATATTCTACAGTGCATACTCTTAATATTTCGTCAGCTTTAAAATTGAAGGGCAATAATTTTAATTTAATCGTGAGAAAACCTCACTGTGAATTTAAAATTAAGTCTGACATTGACCCTTTTAGGTTCCGTTAACTGTGGATAAACTTATGAATAGTCTCTCCAAGTTTTAATTCTTTCACCTCCTGCATATTGGCCCTCTGTCGGGCCTGTTTGACAGCAGATATTAATATACTGATTTTTTCCAGCAATTCTGATTTGTCCCGGGGTGTGAGCATTCCAGAATGTTTGGAAGTTTCGTATACACCGACGACAACATCTTTATTAATAGGCTGGACCTGTTCAGGATGTTCTTTTGTGGCTTTGGCCATGCTGAGAATTTCAACGATCTTTTCTGTCCTGAAGGTTTTCGCCTTACCGGATTTAAAATTTGCCCGTCCAGAATTTTCATCAAGAGTCCAGTCAATGGCCGGATCAAGTGTTGGGATCGCGTTGTACACTTCTCTGATTTTACGCAGTGTGGTCTCCAGAGATAGCAGCACAGTGGCAGGGAGATCTTTCACGATGACTTCACCTTTAACAGTGATATCGGCCCGGGCAAGAGTGTTTGTCATGTCTTTTGCGGCGGTAACGTCAATAGATTTTTTGAAAGATTTCCATGCGTGACCCAATTTTTCGTCAACAGTGGTGACAATTTCATTTCGTGTATGAGAATTTTCACTTTCCCGTTCGTCACTGTTCATGACAAGTTTCTTGTCTTCAGCCCGGAAATGTTCTGTTCGTTTTGAGAAAGTAGTGATCGCTTCATCGATCATCTGCTTGGAGGTTGCAAGTCGGTCACCTTCCAACGCAATCAATTCATGTAATACAGCCATAGTGGTAGTCCTTTTTTAATTTAAATTTTAAAACCAAGAGATGTTGACCTCTATAAAATTACCGTGCACTTTTTATTGTGGCACGGACCTTTTCATATTGATCAGCAATCGGGCTTAGAGCGCCGGTTGCAAACAAGACTGATCCAACAAGGATAACCATGGTAAACGCAATGGTGAGAGTGTTCATTTTCTATTCCTTCATTTGGAGATCTTTAATCTCTATAACGAATCATACTAAGTAAAAGTTAACAAAGTGTCAACAACTTTAACTTTAGAAGGGGATACTTTCATCCTCTTCCTGTGGTGCTTCGTCAGGGTTCATATGTGTGAGGTCTATTTTGAGATCAATATCACCGTCTGTAAGCTCATACATCTGGTCACGGGTCACCGTGTATTGATAAGAGAATACGAATGATTTTTCTTCACGGCCTCTGTTATTTACTTTGATATAATAATGTCGAGCCCTGTCGATGTGAGCTCTTTTTATTCCCAGACGTTCAATGGTTTCAGCCAAGTTCTTTTTATTATATCCTTTGATATGGTCCGCCACCGGTATGTCGAAACATTCCTCCAGTACCTGTGAGACTGTAAACTCTAAATGATTACTGGGGGTCTCATGGAATTTAATTTCCAGCCATGCCATGAGTCCTTCTTCAAACGGCCCACGTTCTCTGCGATTTCTTTGTTGGCGCTCGAACTCTCTGATCATCACGTTATCTTCAGCTTTACGGAGCCACCAGCGTTCGCCACTGCTATACAAGGCCACAGCTTCCGCCCAGAGCTGGTCGCGATCTTCTTCAATACCGTCCAGATTAAGTTCTGTCCCACAGACCACAGGCCAAAATCTACGGTTACCTGTCGTGTCCTTCAGATACCCATCATTCCCGGGGTTAACAGTTCCTGCGAATACGCAGGCCCGTTGAAATTCTACGGTCTCTCTGCCATAAGCTGGACGGTATTTATCAACTCTCCGAGGGAGAAACGCCTTGACGGTTTCCACATCAGCCCGACGCATGGCGGAGAGTTCTCCTATCTCCACGATCCATGCTCCGGATAATATTTCGGCCCCTGCTTTTGAGCTCATGTCCATATGGCTGTCTGTGAACCAGTTGTCACAGGCACAGAGAGTTCGAAGAGCGGTGGACTTGCCGATGCCCTGCTGACCTTCAAGGATCAATGCTGTATCAACCTGACATCCGGGCTTCATCACACGTGCCACGGCGGAGATCATCCACATCTTCCATGCAATGGAGGTATAGTCGTCGTCTTTTCCGTCGAAATAATCTTTGCCAAGGCGTTCCAGCCGTGGTTGTTTATCCCATGACAATTCTTCTAAATAATGTCGGACTTCATGTTGATGGTTCATGTCTGCATAAGTGTCCACAGCATTGGCGATGGCGTTGTCCCCTGTCACAAACCCCCACTGCTTGGCCAGATAAGTCTGGAGTTCAATGACATCTGTATCGATCCATTGTCTCGGGTACTCTTTGTGCCAGTTTCTGGTATGGTCCCATGGCAACGGATCACGCACCATTTTATACCGTCTGAACTCGTCATAATAAAGAATGGGGTCATGCTCATCTGTCACTTCTTCAGCGCCGTCATCATCACTTTGATAAAAGGCCAGATCATTGTTCAGGACAATAGAAACATTACCGGCAATCTTCGAAACGATCTTTTCTCCACGGGGTAACACTTCTATGACCAATTTATCTGCCCATGACGTGTCCAGGAGAGGGCTACGCGCTCGTTTCTGATGTTTAGGTAATATCCCGAGCCAATCTCTAAACAGGCGTACCACGGTCTTCCCATCGCTTCCGAGTAGTTTTGTCAGGGAAGTCCAGCCTTTTACCTTTTTCTTGGCCCCGGCATCAATTTTTTCGAATGTTTTACGTGTTCTCTCCACCGCAAGAAAATCGCTAACTGGATCGGAATTACCACCTTCTTCAACGACACATCTAATGATTTCCTCAACCAGATCGGACGGGATCTTATTCTCTCTTTCATCTCGTACTAAACCTCCGCACAAGGACATCGTTGCTTCATTACGGCCACCTGTAGTTGGCCAGTACCGCACCATGAGAGCTACAGCAGCAACGATACTGACTCTCGTTTTCAGATCTGCAAACAGGACCCCTTCTGGAAAACCTCCCTTAGGTCCGAATTTCAATTGAGCGCCTGAAGGATGAACAGAAGGCGGCACCATTGTGTACATGGCACCGGTTCTTATCTCGACCAGCATCGCTTTGATTTTTTTAGAATCATCTGTAATGGTTCTGTTTTTAGCCTCTGCAACAGGATCATTAAATGTCATGACTTCCGCATCTAGGCATTCATACATAAAATGGGTCAGGCCTCCAGCAGTTGAACGGCCAAATTTAAAAGGAGTGGGAGACAGCCACCGTGAGGCAACAGCCACAGCTTCTGGGGAATCAAGATCAACATCAGTAAGAGGAGCGTCAAGCCTGACACCAATATTCTCGCCATCGGCCCATTGCTTTTCAATGTTGGTATCAGTGACGGCCTTCTCTGCCTTTTTCCAGCCTTTTTTCGGGTCTGGTTTCTTTTGTCCCACAGGCAATGGGAAAGGACGCCAGCCTTTTTTTCGATATTTCTTGGCGGCGTCTATTGCGTCTTTTGGTGATAGTTTGGGGGCCATTGAACTGCCTATCTGATATTAAAATTTACGGAAATTTCTTCCATCAAATATCAGACTCATCTGTCTGTTAAGACCTTCTTTATCCGGGTCATCCACATAAGAACAATGGATCCATCCCGAGGTCGGTTCTCCGTCTTTATAAAATTCCAGTATCAGCTGGTCATAAACCATGTTGTCACGTATCCAGCAGCCTAATTTATAGTTATCAAATCCCGGGACCTCAAAGTCCATGGCTTGGCCTTTAAGATGTTGAGACGAAGGTTTTGATCCGATAAAAAGATTTAAAGCCGGACTACGATAAGCGCTTGAAGGGACGAACCCTTTGCCGACGTGTTTTCTGACGGGCTCTGCTATGTTCCTGCAGAGGGCTCGAAGGTTTACAATTACTTCTCCATCATGAGGTGTATTATCAATGTTATGTCGCAGAGCAATGTTGCTTTTTATACATTCTTCTAAGGTAAAGTGGTCTGAAAGATCCATGATTTTATCCGTTCAAAATTGTTAAGTTTTTTGATGTTCTTGTAACTGCGGTGTAGAACCAGCGTCTGGCTTCTTTTCGGCCTGTGACGTGCTGCATCGATTTCAGATCATCTATCACATAAACATCGGGCCATTCTGAACCCTGAGCCTTATGGCATGTTATGGCGTGAGCGTATTCAATATGCAGCGGGTCTTCTTCTCTTCTTTTTCCATATCTCCTGAATTCCTCTCCTTGGAGAGGCCCTGCTAAAGCATAAATGGTGCGGTATTCTCCGCCGTCTGTTAAAATCCGTACTCTGACTTTATACGGGTCTACGTTAAATACTTTGCAGATAATCCCACCGAGACCATTATACACACCTAAGTCTCGATCTGTTTCATAAAAAATTATTTTATCCCCCGGCTCCGGCATCCATTCTGGGTAACCTTTTAAAAGCCTTATAGTTCTGTTGACTTCATGTCGGGTAACGTTTTTCCATACCACAACAGTGCCATTAGTTTCGATAACCTGCTCCAGCGAAGATCTGATCCGGGGGAGGGTGGGGATCTCGAATTCTTCGGTGGTGACATTGGAGCGTAATCGTAGAGCGGTGGCGAAAGCCAGGGGTGGTGAGTTATTTATCCTCCAGACTTTCTCCAGTTCCACATCCGCTTCTGCCGTATTGAATATGTCCTTATCCTTGACCGGTGACAGCTGAAAACTATCGCCCACGAAAGCTCTGGACTTGGTGGCGTCTCGGATATCACCAACACCTCTCTGGCCGATCATACTGCTTTCTTCGAAGAGAACTGTGTTGGGAATATGTTCTTCCCGTGGCACCCATTTCTGACCAGTGACTACTTTCTTTGTCAAAGGTTTTTTGGTCTTTTTATCCAGAACTTTGATGCCGTCTTTATCCAAGACAGGGACCTGTTCAGCTTCTTCGATAACATTATACATAAGACTGTGAATAGTCTTGGGGTCGTCCACACCTTTCCGACGCAACACATCACAGGCTTTATGGGTCGGAGCGGCAACAATGATGTCAGGATCCAGCTTTGTAAAAGCAGCGATGACTTCGGATTTACCGGTTCCTGCAGGTCCTTTAATGATGCATTCTCCACCATTATTATAGACACTTTTCAGGGCCTCAATCGCTTCTTCCTGTTTGACATCAAGTTCCATAGGTGTTCCTAAATTTGGGCGGAGGGTCTGACATACGATCATCCCTCCGCAGCTCATTTCTGAGCAAGTAGTTCAAAGAGAAGCTGTCGGGGGAAACTCTCTGAACCTAGGCCATACCCCGGTATGCTCAGGGTTGCGTTTTAAGGTGGCTACGCTATGCCTAAAATGGAATTTCGTCGTCGAGATCGACTTTTTTATCTCGCTTCGGAGCTTCGGTCTTCTTTTCTCCGGCGTCGAGATGTTCAGCTTCGACAGAAAGTTTACCTTCAGAAAACAACACAGACAACTCTTTGGCTTCTTTATAAAGCTTGTGACCCCAGTCTGTGTCCAGAACAGAACCATGACGCTCAATCTTCAGTCCCATCCAGTCGCCGCTGTCATTGGTCTCAGGAACGGTAGTGATCTCGAAAACATGAAACCACATAGGCGGGTTGATATGTTTGGTGCCGTCTTTTGTTTTAATTGGGTGAGCGTAGTTTTGGATCTGTGAGTTCATCGCCCGGCTTTTTTTCAGCTGAGTTGATGACATTGGCAGTACAGCCTGTTCCCACATCTCTGTTTTTAGATTCATGATATAACCATAATACATGGCAGATGTCAGGATATTATTTCCACTGGGTAATACGTCCTTACCTTCGACACGTTCACATTCATCCAGAACAGATTTATTGATGCCATGATCGGACACCAGTCCGCCGCCTTCTTTACGGGATTTCCATTCGGTATAATTCATAGTGTAAACAGCTGGGACGAACAGAATACCGTCTTCACCGCTGTAAATAGTCATGGTGGCTGTGTTCAGGAAGTCGCCTTCTTCTGCATCTTCGATATAGGCAGATTTCTTTTTGTTGAGCTGTGGGGATAACGTCTGAAGAACCCGCACAAAAGGAAGCTTGAGATCTTCACGTTTGAAACCGTGATCACCTCCGTCTTCCAACAACATTGAATCGTCGATAACTGCGACGTCGGTTTTCTTTGCTTTAGTTACTGCTTTTTTCTTTGTCATAATTCATTCCTCATTTCTTTTTGGGGACAGTGATCAGGGCTTTCCGTGCATGGAAGATACCCAATAATTTAAGTGGAATAACTTTACCACTCTCAATCTGTTCTTTTGCCCAACTTTTTAAAGTTGAGGTATGAACACTTTCCTTTGTGGTCGGGGCATAGCCCTGTTCCTCAAGAGAATCAGAAACTTTTATCGCTTCTTCATCTTGACCTTTGGTAAAGGAAATGGTGAGGACATTTTTGATAATGTCTGCATGGTCGTTCTCACGCAGCCATTTGTGTGCTTTTTCGGTATTCTTTTTTGGAATACTACCGGTGATGACTGGTGTAACTTCGACGTCAAAACCTTCACTTGTCGAGAAAGTTTTCATACCGATCTGTAACATCATGTCCGGCAGAGTTTCCATTTCAATCTTCAGGTTCTCCGCCTTTCGCTCCTTGACCCGAGCTTCAAGGTCAGAGATCTCTTTAAGATTGTTTTGGTGTTCGAGCACAATATCACTCAGTTGAGCGAGAGAATTATGGCCCACGGTGGGAGTTGCTGCATCTTCTGCAAGCATTTCGTCGTTGATATTTTCATTCATTTGTTAGATGTTTCCTTTTGCATCTTCGTCAGGCTCCTCATCAACATCAAATTCCATAGCGGACTGACCTTCTGGGGGCATAACGTCTGTCATAAATACTTTGACCTTTTGGTAAGATCCTTCATTTAATCTTTGGCCTGTGGCTTTATCGCGGTGACGGGAATAACGCAGGAACCAGAACCACGGAACGTTAAGTTCGGCAAGTGCGATACCGGCCATGATCGCAGACAGAGTATCACCACCAGCCCATGCAACCATGTCGTAATTGTAATCGAAATCATCCATTCTGGTTAAGATAAGATTGATGGCTCTGTCAGGATTGTAACTGGGGTAGACACCGGCTTCAACAAGCACAGTGAGGTCCCCATGCGCTGCAAGTGGTGAAAGATCCGGCATACTACCATTCCGTTTTACACTTGGCTGTGCGATCAGATATACACGGCCTACCGGGGTCATCTCTTCTTGCATTTTTTGGTCCTTTTTTTGTGTGGCTTAAATGTTTCTTCAACATAATTCATTGCGGCTTTTAAAGTCAGTCTTGCTTCAATATACACCCCGCATTCTTTGATAGACCAATAGGAAGTGGACTCAGGATCTCCGTCCGGTAACAAGGGACGGGTTTCTCCTGTAGCAGACCTATGCCATCTGACCTCAATCTTACGTCCTTCTGGCAAATGATAGTGCCAGATTTCAGTAAAATCACCGATAATTTTTTGGGTCCAGTTTTGGTATTGGGGCATTTGTATATGAAATCCTTCGTGTGGTTGCAGGAAGAAATATTACACAGATTTTTGATATTGTAAACTAAATTTTTATATTTACATGCTACGGGAAGTGTGCCATATATTTTTAAAGACACACGAATGAAATTATAAAAAGGACTCCTCATGATGCATGATAATTCTCCTAACGCAGTGATTCGTTCCAGCGGAAATGGCTTCTACTCTAAGACAGGTTCAACTAAGCAAACAAGGGACCGTCTTTTAGACCAATATAACTATATGAGATCTTTGGCGGCCTTAAACGACACCCAATGTATAATGCCAAAAGTGAGTGTAAAAATGGCTGGGTATGTTATGGATCAAGGGGAAGATGTAGATCTCTGGGACATCTCCGTTCCGCTTCTTGTCCGCATGATTAAAATAAGATTGATGCAAAACGTATGGTCTCATGATCCTATTATCCCTGTCAAAGCAGGCTGGTCTGAAAATCTTCTACAAAACCTCAAAGACATTTTAAGTACCCACATAATCCCTGAAGAAGACGCTGAATATCTTCTGTTCCAAGCCAAAACTCTGGAGTTCTGTGGCGGCCAGGAATGCGCCATACACGGCAACTGCACTCTCGACAATGTTCTGATGCCGGGGGTGAATGTTGACCCTTATAATATGGATGGCCACGTCTGGATTATCTCCCCCACTCCCCCGGATGAAATGACCCCGAGTCACCGTGAAGTGGATCTCGGTAAATTACTGCTGTCCTGTATCGGAATGCACAACACGTTAGAGGCAGGCTACCCCGCTATGCAGATAGACATGTGCATCCCTGAAGCCATGGCACTTGAAGAAGACAATTCCAGACGATTGGCATGGATCTGGTGTGCTATTCATCATGTCCGGCTGTTGCCTGTCACAGTGGATCCAGCACGGAACGGTGTGATCAAATCTCTTGGTCTCGTTCTCAACATGCTCAGAAATACCTATGATAAACATGGGGTCGCCAACAGCTGATATTGGAGAGGTAAATGTCTAAGTTTATTTTATCTGATATGCGTGAGGCTTTAAACTCCGTCCGGCCTCTTCTCAGTAAGGTCGATGACGTCTGGAAGAAATACCATATTGAAAACGGTCAGGTTAAAGCCCAGAACCGTAACATGAGAGCTGGCGCTCCCTTGATGTTTGATGAAAGTTTCATTGTGCCAGCTTTGGATTTCGACAAAGCCGTCAAGGCGTTTCACGCAGATCCAGAAGTGTTAATCGGCCCCAAACAGCTGGTTTTCAAAGCGGGTAAATCCCGGGTAACCCTCCCCCGTCTTTCGACCATTGAGGAAATCAAAGTTGAGGAACTGGACGGAGAGACCATCGAACTTGATACACTCTTCATGGAGAATATAAAAAAACTTTTTCCCTTGATTGAAAGTTCTGATAATCCCTCCTTCCAAAATACAATCATCTGCGTAAAAGGCACTATGGTCGCCACACTCCGGGGGAGGGTGATTGTTTCGTGTGATTATGAACCTTTCGAAAAACTCCAATGCCTGCTGCCTCTTGAAGTTATCAAATTTCTCGTTGCCAAAAAAATCCATCCAGAAAAAATGATCCTGACAAAGAACGGTGTTCAGTTTATCTGGGAAGATGGATCATGGGTGATCAGTTCTCTGTTCAAAGGGAACGTCCCTAAAGTGCTGTTCGAGATGATGAACAGCATCGGAGATCCTGAATGGGAGCCGGACAAGGAACATTATGAAGCCATTGCCGACGTGATCGCTGTCGGGGCTGAGATGGTTTTTTTCACCAAAGACGGGACAGAAGCGAAACTGACCCATGGAGAGTTTAACACAGATACTTTATTTCCTTTGCCAGAGGAGGGAAAGTCTATCTGGAACCCTAAACATCTCCAGATCATTATGGGGCTGGGTGATACTTTCGATTTCACCACATGGCCACAACCTGCAAAATTTAAAGGAGAAGGTGTACGTGGCGTATGTGCACCGATGTTAGGATGAGTTTATTTCTTGCGACACCAGACTGGTGCAGACCGACTGAATTTCCACGGCTTAAAGGACAGATAGGAGTAGACTTTGAAACGGTCGATCCTGACATGAAAGTGAGGGGCCCTTCATGGGCTTTCTCTGGTCGCGGTAAAGTCGTTGGCATCGGCATTTCCACAGAGGAAAAAGATTATTACTATCCGGTAGGCCACGACGTTGGCAACATGGATGACATTGAAAAGGTTTGGGCTTGGCTCAAACATGAATTAGAAGACAATCCAGATCCCTCACTGGAGATGATTGTTTTCAACTGGACATATGAGATGGGCTGGTTCAGGCGGTATGGTATCAACCCAAAATGCCCTGTCAAAGATCCCGGCATCGCCATGGCTCTTATTGATGAGTGCCGTATCGCATATAACCTCAATTCCATTGCTCAGACTATTCTGAAGGAAGGTAAATATTCAAATGAACTGGCCTCCTATGCCGAAAGTTTCGGGCTGAAGGATTACTGGTCCAAGCTTGATAAATTACCTCCTATGTATGTCGGCCCTTATTGTGAGCAGGATGCCAACCTGACACGACGCTTATGGAACCCTTTATACAATCAATGTGCCAAAGAAGGACTGCTCCGTGTTCTACGGCTTGAGCATGAGGTTATGCCCTGCGTTCTCGACATGCGGTGGAGAGGGGTTCGTATTGACCTCGACAAGGCGGAGAAGACTGTTGAGGATCTGAAGAAACAGGAACAAACTCTGCTGGGTGAGATCAAACGGGAAGCCGGTTATGGTGTTGATATCTGGGCTCCAGATTCTATAGCAGACGTCATGACAATGCTTGGTATCGAATATCCTTTATCCAAGACCGGCAAGCCCTCCTTCCAAGCTGAATGGTTAGAGAACCATGAACATACGGTTCCTCCGATGATCGTCAGGGCCCGACAACTCAACAAAGCCCATAACGTTTTTATCCAGTCTTATTTTCTCGACAACCATCATAAAGGCAGGATCCACTGTACTTTCACCCCTCTGCGAGGAGAAGACGGCGGGGCTGTCACCGGTCGTTTCAGTTCCTCAGACCCTAACATGCAAAACCTGCCTTCACGAAAAGGTGAGTTCGCTGCCATGATCCGTGGGCTGATCCTCCCTGAGGAAGATCATAAATGGGCAGCTTTGGATTACTCTTCACAGGAGCCACGACTTACTGTCCACTTCGCCGCCACAGCCAAAATCCCCGGGGCTGAATTAGCGGTGGAGGAATACCAAAAAAATCCCAGAACAGACTACCATCAGTTCGTGGCGGACATCACAAAGCTTAAAAGAAAAGATGCCAAAGAGGTGAACCTTGGATTACCTTATGGTATGGGCGGTGCAAAACTCTGCAATGAGAAATTACACCTTCCTACACGATTCGCAATCTTTGGCGACTGGGGAGATGATCCTTTGTATTTTGAAACCAGAATGGAAGCCATGGAGCATCAACAGGAAACCAATTCTAAAATGCCTTTCGAAGTGGCTGGTGAAGAAGGTCAGGCCATGCTGGACACATACCATGAGCGGCTGCCTTATGTGAAACCTCTGATGAAGAGGGTAAAAGAGACTGCGGAAGATCGTGGTTATATTGTTACTCTTCTCGGTCGCCACCGTCACTTTATGGGAAAAAATGAAGCAGTCACAAAATACAATCGTAAAAAAGCATTCTCTTATAAAGCTCTCAACTCTCTGGTTCAGGGATCGGCAGCAGATCAGACCAAACAGGCGATGATTAATCTGCACAACGAAGGGCTTCTGATGCATGTGCAGGTCCATGATGAAGTTGGGGCTTCTGTAGAAGATGAGAAGCAGGCCAGGATGGCGGCAGATATCATGGAAAATTGTGTACCTTTGAAGGTGCCTTCTGTGGTGGATGTTGAGATCGGTGATACATGGGCGGCCAGCATGGGGTTAGCGGTAGATGATTAAAAACCCCAGTGACCTGATACGCTTCACCAGCAAGATCGAAGTTCAGGATCCTGACCCTGAAAGTAAATTGAAAGAAGGGTGTTGGCTTTGGACCGGAACTCATTCAGGAAATGGAAGAGGGGGTGGTTATGGTCGCTTCTCTTTCCTCGGCCAGACGGTCGCGGCCCACCGATGGATCTACCACTTTTTTTTCGGAAAAATCCCGAGGAAAAAACAACTCGACCATTTATGTCATAACAGAGGATGCGTTAATCCAAACCATCTGCAGCCTGTTACCAACGAAGTAAATCAAAGAAGGAAGTTCAGACACATGAAAAAATTAATCAAAGATCAAAAAGGTGCCACCGCAATTGAATGGGGGCTGATAGCGGGAATGATCGCTGTGGTAGTTATACTAGCCTTTACTATCACGGTTGAACCAGCGGAAATCTGCAATGAAACAACATTCGGTAGAGAACTCAAGTGAGAGAAATCATTGTTGACACCTCCGACACTCGGAAAACCTTAAAGATCTCAGGACCGATGTCAGCGCTCCGTGAGCTCGAAAGCACTACTGACACTTATGCCACATGGAAAGGACGCTATTTGCGTCTCCCTGCCTCACGTATGGCGTTTGAGGGGCTGATTAAGGTCTGGCAGGAAAACTGGAAACAGAAGTCACAGCTGTTGCTCCGGGTTTCAGATTAAAAGAGAAACTACAGGAACTGGGAAAGTATGGTGCATCGAAAATCTATTATACCGATAGTGAAAAGCTAAAACA
>PJEL010000919.1_pt1 | contig 32369 bp, 32 predicted proteins | sample 1853271 | NCBI WGS metagenome assembly PJEL01 (sample SAMN08108733, study PRJNA415343) | Invertebrate metagenome, whole genome shotgun sequencing project. | host: Globobulimina | place: Sweden: Gullmar Fjord | collected 2015-08 | reverse complement strand
CTTTGGATAATTATTATCCTATATTTATTTTAGTTATGTATCTGTTGGTTCTTGTACTGTTTTTAAATCAGTTTACAAGTTACTACTGTTGAAATAGTAGAGATTTATAAAGTCCTGTCAACAATCTTGTTACTTTTTTTAAACATCTTGTTAACATTGTGGATTGTTCGGTGAGTTTTGTCAGGTTAGTGTTTCTCTTGCTAATACAGGTTTAGACATAGATATGCATTTGCGAAAATGAGCATCATGCAAGAGGGACACTTTTGAAATTGTTTCGGCTGCTATCTGATTGATGTATAGAGAGAGTAGGACCTTGTTGGCTGCTTCACACAAAAAGAGATAACCCAGTAACAATGACTAATAAACGGTATCCTAAGGATTTGGCCAAAAACGCTCACTATTTGCTCCTTAAAAAGGTATAGCTACTTCGGTTTAGTAGGATCCCATAACTAGTGAGCAGTAGTTGCTTAGAATAACTAATCTATATACTATTTGTAGAGATTAAAACTCGTTTATCTTGACCTAAATTTAACCTGACAGGTCAACAAACCCTAATAAATGTTTAGCCGTTCATTAATTTGAATGATGTCACTTATTGGCTGTTTAAGGTTCTTTACTCAAGCTCATTATATGAAGTGAAATGGAATTGATTTTAGGAGGTATTTTGAAAATAAGATTGAAAAAAAATATTAAGTTTGCGGCGTGTCTAATATTTTGTTTTTCTACGGCAACTTTGGCCGCTGATGAGACTTTTGAGCGAGACTTCGACCATCAAGTGCAGTTTAGTTTGAAAAAACTAGAGCAGGGAGGTTATTCGTTGACGGTTTTGAGGCAAAATAAAGCTAAATTTGAGCGCATGGCAGTATTCGTTGCACGCAAAGCTTACTCAATTTGCAAGAAAATGGGTTACCAAGTTACTTATATTGACGGTATTGAAGAATTTGACGACAAGTTGGTGATGAGGAATAAAATTTTTCCACCGCTAAAGGTGAAAATCAGCTGTCCGTAAATAGGTTGAATAGATATCACTAAAAATGATTTCAAGATATTCATCTTAATACCTTGATAACAATTGAAATGAAAAGGACTACTTATTGAATAATAAGTAGTCCTTTTTGCTTATTTGACTTTGTCTCTTTAACTAAAGATTAAAGTAGACGCTTTGCCTAATAAATACCGATTAAACCACTGTAATTGGTACTGCTTGACCCGTAAACTTAGTTGTCATCTCTTCTGTAGGAGGTGTGAACTTAGTTAAATCAATACCTTCAACGGCACTTTTGTACTCTGCTAGAGTAGGGAAGCGACCTAGAACTGTTGAAAGCACAACTAGTGGTGTAGAGCCTAGTAAAGATTCACCTTTCTTCTCGGTAGTATCAGCAACAACACGACCTTGGAATAAACGTGTTGAAGTAGCGATAACCGTATCACCCGGTTCTGCTTTCTCTTGGTTACCCATACACAAGTTACAACCTGGGCGTTCTAAGTACATGATGTTTTCGTATTTAGTACGTGCCGCTGCTTTCGGGTGTGCATCATCAAATTCAAAGCCTGCGTACTTAGCAAGAATATCCCAATCACCTTCAGCTTTTAATTCATCAACAATATTGTAAGTTGGTGGAGCAACAACAAGTGGTGCTTTAAAGTTTACGCTACCATTTTGCTTTTCAATGTTACGTAACATTTGAGCAATGATTTGCATGTCGCCTTTGTGGACCATACAAGAGCCAACAAAACCTAAATCTACCGGCTTGCCTTCGTAGTATGAAACAGGGCGAATAACATCGTGCGTATAACGCTTAGATACGTCTTCGTTGTTTACGTCAGGATCAGCAATCATTGGCTCTGATATAGTGTCAAGATCTACCACAACTTCTGCGTAGTACTTAGCGTTTTCATCAGGTGAAAGTGCAGGTTGAGTTCCTGAACTGACTTCGTCAATACGTTTATCAGCTAGCGCGATTAAGCCTTTAAGCGTACCTGCTTTGTTATCCATACCCTTATTGATCATTATTTGGATACGGCTCTTAGCCAGTTCGATTGATTTGATCAGCGTTTCGTCATTTGAAATACAGATTGACGCTTTCGCTTTCATTTCTGCAGACCAGTCAGTGAACGTAAATGCTTGGTCAGCCATTAGCGTGCCAATATGTACTTCAATAATACGACCTTGGAAGACGTTTTCACCGCCAAATTGCTTGAGCATTTGCGCTTGAGTTGAATGAACCACATCACGGAAGTCCATATGCTCTTGCATTTTACCTTTAAAGGTGACTTTCACCGACTCAGGGATTGGCATTGCTGACTCACCCGTTGCAAGTGCAATCGCAACAGTACCTGAATCGGCACCGAATGCTACGCCTTTAGACATACGAGTATGCGAGTCACCACCAATGATAATAGCGCGGTCATCAACGGTAATGTCATTTAATACTTTATGAATAACGTCAGTCATTGAATGATAAACGCCTTTAGGGTCACGAGCAGTGATAAGGCCAAACTTATTCATGAACGCCATTAATTTAGGGGTATTAGCTTTTGCTTTGCTATCCCAAACCGATGCAGTGTGACAACCTGATTGAAATGCACCGTCAACAATAGGAGAAATAGTCGAAGCAGCCATCGCTTCTAATTCCTGACACGTCATTGGCCCGGTAGTATCTTGTGAGCCTACGATGTTTACTTTAACTCGAACGTTAGAGCCTGCATGTAATGGAGTTTCTGAAGCAACACCTACAGCGTTACGATTAAAGATTTTTTCAACCGCTGTTAATCCTTGCCCTTCATGAGAGATTTCTTTCGAAGGCGCATAAACATTTGCTGCTGTAACACCTAATGCTTCAGCTGCAAAAGTTTGTAATTTCTTACCAAATGTAACCGCGTAAGAGCCGCCCGCCTTCATGAATTCTACTTTTTGCGGTGTGAAGGCAGAAGATACATCAACTAACTCTTTGTCACCGTTGTATAGTTTCTTCGCTTTGGTATCTATAGTTAACACAGTACCAGTGGCTACAGAGTATGCTTCTTCTAATACTGGGTCGCCGTTTTCATCTAAAACATTGTTACCGTTAGCGTCAACTTTATTTACCCAGTTTTTAAGGTCAAGACCAATACCGCCAGTTACATCAACCGTTGTTAAGAAGATAGGAGCGATACCATTTGTTCCTGCAACAACAGGTGCAATGTTTATAAAAGGAACGTAAGGACTTGCTTTCTTACCTGCCCAAAGTGCCACGTTGTTAACACCTGACATGCGAGATGAACCAACACCCATAGTACCTTTTTCAGCGATTAGCATAACTTTGGCATTAGGGTGCTTAGCTTGAAGCGCTTGAATCTCTTCTTGTGCTTCAGGAGTGATCATACACTTACCGTGTAATTCACGGTCAGCACGTGAGTGAGCTTGGTGACCCGGAGAAAGTAAATCAGTTGAGATATCACCTTCACCAGCGATATAAGTTACTACATCAATTTTTGCGTCAATGTCAGGTAATTTAGTGAAAAACTCTGCGTTTGCGTAGCTTTCTAAAAGATCTTTGGCAATGGTATTACCTGCTTTGTAGGCAGCTTCAATACGAGCAGTGTCAGCGTCGTATAAGAATACTTGTGTTTTTAATACGTCAGCCGCTGGAGCAGATACTGAAGTATCATCACTTAATGCAAGATCAAGTAATACTTCAATTGATGGACCGCCTTTCATGTGTGAAAGCAATTCAAAGGCAAACTCAGGCGTAATTTCTGCAACAGTTTCTTGACCCAAAATGATTTCTTTTAGGAACTTCGCTTTAACGCCCGCTGCACTTGTTGTGCCTGGAAGTGTGTTATAAATGAAGAAATTTAATGACTCTTCTCGATGAGCGTTCGATTGATCTTTGATTTGTTCAATAATTTCCGCTAATAAATCAGCGCTATCAATAGGCTTTGGTGCTAAACCAAGCTCTTCTTTACGGTTTTTAATTTCCGCCAAATAATCTGAATATAAGCTCATTTTATTCTCACTTTAACTTTAAAAGGCTAATACAGAAAGTATTAGCAGGGTAAATTTTTGCCCATATTTTACCTGATTTTTTGTGTACTATGAATCATTTGATCAAATAAACATTATTCACGGCGGTTATAGTTGGTAGATGCTTTAGTTATACTGGTTGTACCTGTTAGGGTAAAGAGTATTATTCACCTATGATTACTGATGCGCAGCCACAAGTTTAGTCGTTAATTCTAATCATTTAGTCTCATAATTAGCTTTTGCTATAATCTCACTTTATTGATTTTAAATAAATATAACTCCTATTAATAGTAGTGGCGACTCGGCGATTATTTAATTAATACACTTATTGACTTATAATTTTGCTGAATTTTTTAATCTCAGATGTTTAACAAACTTAATTCGAGCCAAGCAATCTAATCAAGAAAAGGATAGCTAAATAGTACCAAGTGGCAAGATTGATCAGATATTTATGTAGATTGGTATAAATTAAGGTTGGCTATCGCTTATCATCGAGGTGAATACCATGCTGCAAGATCACTTTCGCTTGAAGCTGACTTCAAGCAATTAAATAGCACAAAAACTTGTTATAATATTAAGTCGTCCGTGTGGCGATTTCTTTCTTTTTAAAGGTGACTCAATGGATAACCAACCGAACAACCCGTTGCACGGTAAAAAACTAGAAACCATGCTGAATGAACTGGTGGATAAACTAGGCTGGGAAGAGATGGGGAAATGCGTAAAAATAAAATGTTTTACCAGTGATCCAAGCATTAAATCGAGTTTAAAGTTTCTACGAAAAACACCTTGGGCAAGAACTGAAGTAGAGCAATTGTATATTAATACTTTTCGTGGTTTTAAATGGCCAGAGCAGGGATAATTCAGTGTCTACTTACCGAGCTTTTTAAGCACTTTTTTCATATGCTCTCGAAAGTTAGCGTCAAATTTTGATTCTCCGCAAGCAAAGCCTGATCTCGCCTTAATACCTTCTATACCGACATTAGAAAGATCTTGTTCAATAGTACAAATACCGTTATCGCCTTTGATGATCCTGAGTTCATCAGTATAGCGAGTGGTGTTTTTTTCTTTTATTGCTTGCCGTGTCTGCACCTTAACAGAATGTGGCACAGGAATAGGATCTGCATCAAGTACCGAGGGGCTGCGTCGCCTAAATTGCTCGGCGGTCTGAGCTTCAATGAATGACTTATCCTGTTGCTTATTGAGCTGCGACAATTGAGTTAACGCTTTTAAGCTAACACTGTTAGTGCTCGTTGTTTTGGCTTTTTGTTGGAGCAGCTTTTTTGGCGGTTTTATACTATCAAATATAGCTTGCTGGTCGAGCTCTGGCGTTAATGTCGGCTGCTCTTTTTGTTGCGGTATAGTAACTGCTTGCTCATTGTCGTTGGCAAGTGGTTTGGGGGTTGGTGGGGCTTGCTTTTCTAACTGTTCAACAGTCACTATGGGTTTAATTGGCTTAGGTGTATAAATATAACTGTCAATTGTTGTGGCGGTTTTTTGTGCTGGGCGCTTTACCACGATGGTTTGAGACATAGCGTATAACAGTATTGCATGAGCAATAACAGAAAAACTAACTGCAGGGATACGTCCTTGAATCATCGAGCTAATAAACCAAAACTTTAGAGTAAGTTATAGAGTATCACAGAAGACATTAGTTCCCGTTAAGACGAACGGTTCAATAATTAACTTCTACCAAGTTAATTAAACCAGATGAGTATGAGGCACCCATGAGTTCTTGCAGTGAGGGGGCTATCCTGCTCGATACATAAATTGGTAACGTTCGTCTTTAGGCATTTGCATAATTTCAATATTTCTTAGCATGGCTAAATACTGCTTTTCATTTAATAATGACTTCATAGTTCGAGCACGAATACGATTGACTCGACTCATATCAAGTTGCTGGTTTGGTGTTAATTTTGATCGTGAACCAAAACTAAATAATTGAAATAAGCCCATATAAAATTTCTCCTCGCACTCATTACAGATAATCGTGCTAAATGCCCTAATATTAAGCTTAAGTTTACGATGCTATTTGGTAACTATCTGTAATCATTAGTGGTGAAATTGTTGCTGAGCTAAATTTGTCCTAGAAAGATGATGAAAACCACTAATAGTGGGGTGAAGTGTTACTAACCGCTGATCAAACCTACACGTGGTGCTTGTGGTTCTTTGGTACTACTTAATACTGCGGTGGCTACGGTCGCGGGAATGAAGCTTTGACCAGACCCTACAACAGTTTTAGATGTCATGTCGACCACTCGGGCATTGACTAAATAGCCGCCTTGATGCTTAACCAAATTGCCCGTTACTACGTATTTTATTAGCAGTTTGTCAGATAGCTCATTAAAGTCGCGAGTCATAATAAAGTCACCGTGTTCTGTAACTCTTAAGTAATCGGTTACTTTGTAGTCAAGCACAGGGATACCGACTTTATGAATTTCATGCATTAAACTCTCAGAAATTTGGTTGCCTAACAGGCTTGCTCGATCTTCTGCTCCGTCTAGGTGAATAAAACTCGTTACTGCGACAGGAGTTTTGCTTGTTACATGCTGCATGTTGCCGGTTAAGCTTTGCATTAATCCACGCATGTAAAAATTAATATCACGGTTCAATGGTTCGTTATTAAAAATATCTTCATCTGAAAGCAATTCTTGAGGGCTTTCTGGGAACTGGTAAACAACGCCGTCTTGGTTATTAATATTTTCTAATGGCTGAGTCGAAGTCATATTTTGTTCTTCCATTGTGCTACAACCTGTAAGAAACAAAATAGTTAAGGTGCTAATAAATTTTAAGTTCATGTTAGGTTCCTTAATTAATGTTTCGATAAATCATGTTGTTCTTCAAACTCAATTTATTGTGGTTTGAAGTGACATTGATTGGAATATATCGGGTTGCTGCCGCTTTGGCTTCCATTGACTGAAGGTCAATGATGCGGGCATTGACAATGAGCTGTTCGTTTTGCTCTGTATAGGTGCCAGTTAAATAATACTTAGCACTGAAATTCGTATTTAGATTCTTGATGTCTCTCGATAACATAATGTCATATCCATCAGATAACTTTATTGCCGGCATTGTTTTGTATTCGACAATGTTTAGCCCTGCTTGTGTTCCAAGGGTGACAAAACTTTCTTGGATCAAGTGTCCAACTTCTTTGTCTTGCGGTAAATTCTGTCCGTCAATCTGTTGGATCGGCAAGAATGTGCCGACTGCTACGGGGTAGCGAATAGCGAAATCTTTCGACGTTGAGAACAAGTTATTAGCGAGCAGTGTTATTTGCTTATGTAAGGTGTCATTGGTGGTTAAACGGCTTGGCGTATCAGGCGCTGCGTCTAAATTACTCATTTCGTCAGGCGTTTGAGAACAACCTGTCAAAATGATTATTGAAAATAATAAATGATGTAATTTCATTGTTTAACCTTAAATCTTACTAGTACAGCCATTACAAACTTACAAATACTATGCCAATGCAGTTTGCGTCTAGCCTAAATTAAATGCGGCCTAAGAGTGATGCAATAATATGTATTGAGGTAAATGTTTCGAGGCCGATGCGACAACTGCTTGAGTGTCTAATTGGATTATTTTGACAAAAACCGTTACCCCGTGAGGATTACTTCTTATCGTACCTTTTAACACATAGCCAAACTTTTGACTTTCTTCGATAGACTCAATAATGTCTTCATAAGGGATGTTGTCTTCAGGTAATGGCGGTGTTAAACGGTATTCAGAGACCAACAAATTTTCACTGCGTAAGTCAGCAATGATGTTTTCTGGAATTTCTACGGCGAGTTTTTGGCTATAAGTTTCTTCTGATACTAAGTACATAAAGGGAGGTACGGCAATAGGACGCTCAAAGTTATGCCCAGCACTTTTATCAAGTAGTACCGCTACCATTTGTTCTGTGTACTCACCAATTGTTTGATAGTTAACTGATGGACTAAAAGTCTTACTTTCAACAGCTACGATAGCTTTCGGTTCATTGGTCACCATTTCAGCACAAGAGCCATTGTTGCTCTCTTTACTCTCCATGACTGGGCAGTCATGGGCTTCATGCGTAATGATAATTGGGCAGCCCGACAGTATTGTTGTAACTGATAGAATGCTTAATATTTGCATCAACTTTTTCATAATCAGCTTATGTTTATTTCACTTGTTAAGAATATAAGCAAGTTATAGACCATCATGTTTAGTTATTACCTTGGCGATATTCAACTTAGCGAACTTGCCTAAATTCTGGTGGTGACAATATGTAGGTATCTTCTACATAAAACTGTTCTGCGTTGGCAGAGAGCCACCAGTTCTGCCAGCACTCATTCATTATTGAACCTTCGATTAGTGCGTTAGGTTGCAAGGGGATAATCAAACTTCCTGTAGATATTTGTGTACCATAAGGAGAACGGCGCTTAATCATTTGTGGTACTAGTTTCTTAGGATCATCTAAACCCATACTGCCCACTAACTCAAAAAAGCTTTTAATTGTGTTGTTGTGGAAGTTTTTTACTCGCTCACTTTTGACGTTAACATCTATCGCCTTGGCTCTTATTGGGTCTTGCGTGGCCACGCCTGTAGGACAGCGATTGGTGTTACAATGTCGAGATTGTACACACCCTAGGGCAAACATCATGGTACGGGCTGCGTTTACTATGTCGGCGCCAGAGGCAATTTTAGACAATAAATCGAAGCCAGTAGCTGTTTTACCTGAGCCAATAATGGTTATTTTATCCCTAAGTCCAACCCCTACAAGGGCGTTGTGGACAATATTTAGTCCTTCCAAACAGACCATACCTAAGCGATTCGAAAACTCAACAGGTGCTGCTCCAGTACCTCCTTCGGCTCCATCGACCGTAATAAAGTCAGGGGTAATGCCTGTTTCTAGCATGGCTTTGCAAATAGCGAGAAATTCAGCAGGGTTACCAATACATAATTTGAAACCAACAGGCTTTCCGTTACTCAACTTTCTCAGTTGCTGAACAAAAGATAACAGTTTTTTTGGGGTAGTACATTCGGGGTTAACTGGTGGCGAAATGCAGTCTTTGTCTCTAGATATATGCCTGATTCTAGCGATTTCTTCGGTAATTTTGGCCTTAGGTAACACGCCACCATGCCCTGGTTTTGCTCCTTGACTGAGTTTTATTTCAATCATTTTTACTTGTGGAAGATTAGCGGTTTCAGTAAACGTGGTTGGGTTGAAATTACCCTGCTCATCGCGGCAACCGAATAAACCGGTACCCAACTGCCATACTAAATCGCCTTTATGTTTCAAATGGTATGGGCTAGCGGAGCCTTCGCCAGTATTGTGATAACAATTAGCCTTTTGGGCGCCAAGGTTTAATGCTTCAATAGCATTAGTACTTAATGAACCAAAGCTCATTGCTGAAATATTTAAATAAGATGCGTCATACGGTTGTGTGCATTCGGGTCCACCTATAGTGACACGCTTGGCACTGTCTTCAATATGAATGGGTGCTAAGGAGTGCCAAAGGCTTAAATAATTTTCCTCTATTAGGTTTTGCTGAGTACCAAAGGCAATAGTGTCCCGTACATTTTTGGCTCGCTGATAAACTAAAGAGCGTTGTTCACGATTAAAAGGACGTTCCTCGGTATCATTGGCAATAAAGTATTGTTGTATTTCAACACGGTAAGACTCTAAAAAATATCTTAAGTAAGCGACCACAGGATAAAGTCGGTTAAGACTATGACGACTAATATAATAGTCATACAGACCAACAGCAGAGTAGCTGGTAGTCAATAACAACAAAATAATACTAAGGAGATTACCAAATAAAAAAACACTATATAAGGCTATGGCGTTACCGAAAGTAACAATTAACCAAAGCACTTTTTGCATAATAGTCATATGCATTCCTGAATGATGTTACATAACCATAACTTAGCATTATTTTTTCTTATTTCCTGAAAATTAGGGTAATTAATAGGGCAACAAGTCAGTCAATAGACATTGACGCTCAATGTGAAATCATGAATAGGTGCGAGTAATGTGCTCAGAATCCTTCGGAGTTTAATGATATTTATACCAAGCGCTTAAGATGTTCTAGAATAGATATAGTGAAACTTCTTAACTTTTAGGTAGTGCTGCTATTGCTAATGAGTGGCAAAACAGAGAGACTAAATTTTGAGGGTTTTATCTCACTATCTTGATTGTTAAGTATAAACTTAAGATAACAATGTAATTAATTTGGAAGTTTTTATGTCTAAAAATTATAAACGGTTTGGCGATTTTCAAAGACTATTGGGCGGTGATACCAACGAAGTCAGTTTAAATCAACTAGTCGTTGAGCCAACTTGGGATGATGAGGGTAACTTAATCCCGGTCAAAAAAAGAAGTGTCAAACTCAATTTTCGTGAAGCCATTACTCTATTAAAGCCGTATGTTTCAGTGCGTTTAAACGAACAAGTTAAAGCGGTTGTTCCTTTAGCTTTGTACTTAGCATTATTCCAAATATTATTCTTGCGACATATGGTTGATGATTCTTGGGTGATCATGGGAGGATTGTTTGCCGTTATCATCGGTTTAATGCTCTTCATGGAAGGGCTGCAGTTAGGACTGATGCCTTTTGGTACTGTTATAGGTAAACGTTTACCCCAAAAATCACCGCTCCCCGTGGTGTTATTTATTACTTTTTTACTCGGTATTAGTGTTACTTTTGCCGAACCCGCTATAGGCGCACTGCAAGCGGCAGGTGGGAATGTCTCGGTCGAGCAAGCGCCTTATCTCTATGCACTTTTAAATGACTGGGCCGGCATACTGGTTTTGGTGGTCGGTGCAAGTGTTGGTTTAGCTGCAGTTCTTGGAGCAATGCGTTTTTTATATGGTTGGAGTTTAAAGCCACTAATATATATCGCGTTAATTCCAGGTCTTTGTATTAGTGTCTTCGCTTATTTAGATCCCGAATTACAAAAAATACTAGGCTTAGCTTGGGACTGTGGCGCTGTTACTACAGGGCCAGTTACTGTGCCGCTCGTGCTATCTTTGGGGATTGGTATTGCTGCATCTTCTGGTAAAGGCGGCGGTGGTCTATCTGGCTTTGGAATAGTGACTTTAGCATCAATTTTCCCTGTTATCGGTGTGTTTTTACTCTCCCTATATTTATCTGAGACAGTTTCCCCTGCAGAAATAATTGAAGCCGCTCGACTATCAAGCGAGTCGGTTCAAAATACAACATTGAACTGGTATGAAACGAGCCCGGGCCAAGAGATTGTCTTAGGTGTTAGAGCAATATTGCCGTTAGTTATCTTCTTATATTTAGTGCTTAAATTAGCGGTAAAAGAAAAATTAGAAAAAACCAATGAAATAATTTACGGCGTTGTCTTAACCGTCGTGGGTATGTGTTTATTTAACTTAGGATTAACTTATGGTCTATCTAAGCTTGGAGTCAATGCTGGTAGCTTAATGCCAACAGCATTTATGGAAGTTGCAGGAAAGCCAGATTCACCTCTTTATGTTTATGGTGTCGGTATGTTGCTGGCTCTAGTTTTTGCCTGGTTCCTTGGTTTTGGGGCTACTTTAGCTGAGCCTGCACTAAATGCATTAGGGATTACCACTGAAAAACTAACCAATGGCGTGTTTAAAAAGAAAACCTTGGTTATTGCTGTGTCACTGGGGGTGGCGTTTGGTATAGCTACGGGTGTTGCTAAACTCGTATTTGGCTTTTCACTTATTTGGTTGATTATTCCTGGTTACACTATAGCGCTCATTCTTACTGTATTTTCAACAGAAGAGTTCGTCAATGTCGCCTGGGATAGTGCTGGAGTGACAACGGGGCCAATTACTGTGCCTTTGGTATTAGCTATGGGACTAGGATTAGGCAGTGCAACTGGTGCTGTCGAAGGTTTTGGGATTTTAAGTATGGCGTCAATTGGACCTATTATCACTGTAATGATCACCGGCTTATGGTCAAATTATAAAGCTAAACAACAAATTGAAGCCGCGAAACAAAGTAAAGTTAAAAATACAATTAATGAAGTAGGGGCAATACTATGAGTCACAATATAACTTATTTAACCGATGTGTACTTATTAACTTGTGTAGTACAGACTGGGCTGGCGGAAACGATAGTTAGAGCGGCTCGCGATGTCGGTGCAACTGCTGGTGCTGTGAGTCATCAGGCAGAAGGTACGGGTGTCAGAGAATTATTTGGTTTATTAGGTGTAGCTGTTGAAACAGAGAAACAGGTAATTAATATCTTTATTTCTGCAGAGCAAAGAGATGTTGTTTACGACACTGTATATAAAGCGGCAGAGCTTCACATACCTGGGCGTGGTTATATTTATATTACGCCAATTGAGAGGTTATCTACCTATATACCTAAGACGATTATCGATGAACTCGATGAATAAAGGGACTCTATCATGAAGCCTACATTTAAAGAATGTCCACGAATCGCGAATAAAGTCATTACCTTAGTTATTCCTGATGATGGCACCAATAAAATACTGAGTCTCGCTTTGCTAAAAGAAAAAAACATCACACAAGTGACAAGTAAAAGTTGCTTAGGTCTTGGTGTGTTAGCGGAAGCCAAAACCAAATTTGGTAAACTACCAGAGCCCTTTTCGGTAATAAAAATGACCGTGATAGTGCCAGCAGAACAAGCAGATGAACTTTACGACTATATTTACTTTAAAGCGAAAATGGATGCCCCGTCACGAGGTGAAATTTGGATGACCGCCGGTGATATGTCATCACCGTTCGAACTTCCTGAAAATTTAGAGATTCAACCTTAAGTGATAACTGAATTAGATACATTTAATTAGTATATTATCTAAAATATCTTGTTGGTTTTAATCGAAAGGTCAGTAGCTGCTTGCTTCTGACCTTTTTTATATTTTGGGTTTGGTTTTTACTGCGATTAGGTGACTCAAGGCGGCTTATAGCGCTAAGTGACTAGAATTAATTGGGATTAGTTTTCTATAGACAAGGTGCCTGAGAAAAACCCCAAATGCACTGTAAATACAGGCTTGGTCAATCAGGGCTTGATCTAAGGCCAAAGGTAAATCAAATCTAGATGTTTTGCTTTATAGGCTTGCCGTCAATACATCCATTCTTAATTATCTAGTCCCTTAAAAAGCCACCCGTAAAAGGCAAATCAAGGCGAAAATCAAGGATTCATAACACTTGATTACTGAACTTTTTTTGTGAGATATTTTGTGGATATTAGTCAGAAACAGCTACATTGAATACGCATTAAATATGTTAACGCATTCTGTTAGAATAACAGGCTATTGATTAAAGAATACCGAGACAGCATGTCAGAATTTAAAGCCCTTTCACTTTTAGAGTCAATTATTGACCGCGTTAGTCTTAAAGGCTATAAACAACTCACACCTATCCAAAAAGAATGTATCCCAGCTATTATTGATGGGAATGACCTTCTTGGTATAGCGCAAACGGGAACTGGAAAAACAGCAGCCTTTTCGTTGCCTATTATTAATGATCTCGGTCGAAATAAAGTAGATATCAAAGCTAAAAGCACGCGTTCGCTTATACTAACGCCCACGAGAGAGCTTGCCTCGCAAATAATGCAAAACATTGATGACTACTCTGATGGTTTAGGGCTTAAAACTAAGGTTGTTTATGGTGGTGTAGGAAGACAAGCTCAAGTTGACTCTATCGCACTTGGACTTGATATTTTAGTTGCCACTCCTGGAAGGTTATTAGATTTAATTGAAGCGGGCGATATAAACTTTGAGTCGTTAGAAATATTTGTCTTAGACGAAGCAGATACAATGCTTGATATGGGTTTCTATAAGGATGTTCAAAACATCATATCTACACTGCCAAAGAGCCGACAAACACTATTGTTTTCAGCTACGATGCCAGCTCAAATAGAGGTACTTGCAGAAGCGATATTAACGGATCCAACAAAAGTTGAAATTACTGCTGAAAAGGTAACTATCGATTTGGTTAATCAAAGTGTATACCACCTTGAAAAGTCGAATAAAGTACCTGCGCTATTTAGTATCCTGAACACCCCTGACTATGAAAAAGTTATCATCTTTTGTAAAACAAAGTATGGCGCTGATATCATTGTTAAAGCACTAGAAAAAGCATCAATTACTGCCGCTAGCCTTCACAGTGGTAAAACACAAGCAGTTAGGGAGGAAGCGCTACAAAACTTTAAAGATTCTAATTTAAGAGTATTAGTTGCAACAGATGTTGCTGCTCGTGGAATTGATGTTGATAATATTACTTTAATCATTAACTATAACCTTCCTGAAGATCCAAGAAATTACATACATCGTATCGGACGGACTGCTCGTGCAGGGAAAAGTGGAATGGCCATTTCATTTGCTGTAGAAAATGATATAAGGCAATTAAATAATATTGAAAATAGTATAGGGCAAGTCATTCCTGTTGTTACAGAACAGCCTTTCCATAAAGAGTTTTCAAAAGCGCCTAAACAGGTTAAGAAAAAGGTTAAAAAAACAAATAGAAAAAGAACAAGAAACAAATAAAGATAGATATATATTGACCTTTGAAACTAGCAAAATAGTCATTATTCCCATATCCAAGCCGATATATGTTTATATCACTTAATTGTAACTTTGTGCGCACAGAGGAAGCTATGAGTTGCAATATCAACGCTTCTTTTCTTAGCCAAAAGCGGAAGTTAGCTTTTGTGCTTCCTTGATCGTATATAGAAGAATATTAGTCAAGATTTTATACTCGGCTGTGAGACGAGTTTAAGCTCAAAGCTGCCGTTGATATTCCTAAATATCAATATAAGTATATAATTTCACCATGACATGATTAGAGTCAATATATGTATAGGGTATTGGGCGATACAATGAAGAGAATTTGAAGAGATATTTATTAATCGTACACAAGCTTAGTTTGGAAAACTTATGTTTGAAATATTTACAGATTTAGCTTCGTGGCTGGTTGTTGATATATTAGGTCTATCAAAAGCAACAAAGTTAGGCGATGCCCTACATTTTTTTATTGAAGATACGACTAAGATATTCTTCCTACTGCTCGTAATGATTTACGCTATTGCTTTGTTAAGAGCGTCAATGAATGTAGAGCGTGTGCGCGATTATTTAGCAGGAAAACATAAAGGTGTAGGTTACCTCTTAGGCTCTAGCTTTGGAGCGATAACACCGTTTTGTTCTTGTTCAAGCATACCCGTGTTTTTGGGTTTTACATCCGCAGGTATCCCTGTAGGTATAACAATGTCATTTCTCATTACATCACCATTAATAAATGAAGTGGCTGTATTATTGCTACTCAGCTTATTGGGATGGAAGTTTACCTTGCTTTACATTGTAGTTGGAATGTCGGTTGGAGTTTTAGGAGGTGTTTTTCTTGATGCCATAAAAGCTGAACGTTGGTTGCAATCTTTTGCCGCGAAAGCTTTAGAACGTGGTCAAAATTCGTCTGTAGTGAAAGCCAAAAATGTTACAAATTTATCCCTAAAAGAAAGACATGTTTTTGCAAAAGAAGAAATGTTAGAAATATTTGGTCGAGTATGGAAATGGGTCATCATTGGCGTAGGGTTAGGTTCCGCTTTACATGGTTTTGTTCCCGACGGTTGGATTCAAGAACATTTAGGAGATGGTCAATGGTGGTCCGTCCCCTCAGCCGTATTACTTGGTATACCATTATATTCTAATGCCACAGGGGTTATCCCCGTAATGGAGAGTTTAATTAAGCAGGGGCTCCCTATCGGCACAACACTCGCCTTTTGTATGAGTACCGTTGCTGCAAGTTTCCCGGAGTTTATTTTATTAAAGCAAGTGATGCAGTGGCGATTACTGGCAGTACTTTTTATACTGCTGCTTGTAGCATTTACACTGATTGGTTGGATTTTTAATTTTCTAACCCCGTTTATTTGAGGAATAGCAAAATGAAAGAAATTAAAATATTAGGTACGGGCTGTGCTAAATGTACGAAAACAGCCGAAGTAATTTCAAAAATAGCAAATGAACTAAATATTGATATCCAAATAACAAAAGAGACAGATCCGGAGGTGATTATGGGTTATGGCGTAATGACTACGCCTGCGGTGATCATTAACGAAGTGAATGTCCATACTGGTTCAATTCCACACAGAGAAGTTATTGAGTCATGGTTGATAGACTAATCAAGGTTAGTTAACCGTTTAATGATGAACGTCAGTTTTGTGGCAACAGTGACGATTAACTATTATGTATTTTTCGTACTAAACGGAAACAGCAACATTGATGCTAACTTCAATCACTGACAAATGCAGATTGACGAAAAATTGAGACGACGGAAACAACTCGAACAATACTACAAATCCATAAGCCGGACGGTCTGAGTATACGATTGATTTACAAGGAGAAATGGTGGCCCCTTCCTGACTTGAACAGGAGACCTGCCGATTATGAGTCGGATGCTCTAACCAACTGAGCTAAGGGGCCATCTTAGGTTGCTTGCAAGACTTTGGTTGAGGCCTTGTTAGTAAGCGGGTGGCAGTATAAGCATTTTTTATTTTGTTGTCACCTGTACAAAGTTAAAAAATTGCTTTCAATAAACTGTTAGCTTGTTTTATATACAATGATGAGCTTTGTTTGTTGTGCAGAGGATGAAACGTCCTTGTTTCTTTCTGAGGAAAATTGATCGTTAAAGGTTTGCTAGTTGAATATGGTTAATTAGTTCGTATTTAATAACATTATGCAATTTGTTGTCGATATACACCTCTATTGAGTATAGTCCGGGAGCGTCATCAGTATCCGTCCTTAAAAAGATTGCTCCTCTTTTTTGAATTAACATGGGTTTACCCATTATTTTCTGCTCATGGGCGTTCATTTCTAGTTTTGGCAGTGTATGGACAGAATTAAGAGTGAATTCTTCGTTTTCAGGGCTTGTAACGACAAGACCATATAGCGATGTTTGCCCTTGGGTACTAATCGGGATTTTATTAGTTTTTTCAAATCCAATGGGTTCACCTGTATCATTTTGAATGATCACACCAAAATCCACTTGGTAATTAATATTATTTGCTACTACTGGGAATTGAACCAGAGACAAAGTAATAGCGAACAGTTCATGAAGTCTCATGTGCTTTCTCCTCTGGGTATAAGTATTTTCTAAACCCAATTAATGTAAAAGATAAGATGAAAAGGATGAATGAAGTTGGTTCCGGAATAGCAACAGCTCCTGCTGGTTTTGTTCCTTCAATCTCAGATACTATTTTATGTTCAATAGCGGCTTGAAAGTCGTCGAATGTTGCTGGAGCTAGTAGAAATGGAGTGTCTCCACCTATGACTTCATTGTAGTACTGATCAATAACTCCTTGATCTGAAGTGATCACTATTCCGTTAATAGTATCTACGCCGCTGTTTAGTGCGGTTTGAGTTGCTGCACTTGGTGAACTGCCAGCATTATTTGTACCATCGCCAGATATATCGATGACCTGGGTGGTGCCATTGAAGCCATTGTTCTCAAAAAGAGAATAAGAATATTCTACTGCTGAGCCAATAGCTGTCATACCAGAAAATGGTCTAGCAATATTTGCAATTTCGTCGGATAGCGTATTCGCCGATTCCGTGGAATCAATTAAAGACCAATCTATCATTACTTGCTGAGAATATTTCCCTGACCACATGATAAGCTGCACAGCAATTTTACCTTCGGTGCCATTTATTATTGCGTTTTGAACGTTCTCACTTTCAAAAGCGTTTGCGTAGCCTAGCATCTGCAGGTTGTACTCATCAGAACTAACGCTGCCCGATATGTCGATGAGTAATTGTAGTTCAACATCTACGTCTACTGGAGTAATAGCATGTGCTTGTGCGCAGGAAAAAATCATTACCGCACAGGACAGCTTTAGTATCTTTAACTTCATTTTAAGCCTCCTCATGATTCGTAGAAGAGCTATGCAGAAAGCTTGCCTAAATATTTAAATCAATAATATCAATAAATTAACTTATATATCAGTTGTTTAAATTGCAAAAAGAATAAAAGTTAAGTGTTTTTGCATTGCATTTTGCAACAAGTTAATTCTAATTTTATTTAAGTTTTTGAATTATATGGCCTTTAAATTTGGAGTGGCTTTTGCTTGTTACAAGGTGTGTTTAGGACTTAGAGGAGAACACAATGACTAGTTCATACAGAAGAGAACGATACACCAGCTCTAGAGCCAAAACAAAAGAAGGCTGGCTTAGAGTAACCTTCACCGTGATTATTCTTATAGGCTGTTTTGTAGTTATCGCAATGCAATGGAAAAAGTTAATAGCTTCAAATGACCTATTAATAAAGAAAAGCGAAATTATTACCAAGTTTGAAGATGAACTCGATATTTTGAGAACACTAAACCCTTATCGGGTAGAGTCTAACGAAGTCATTGCACACGCGGTTCAAAATATTGATATTTTCCCAGGTTGGGTTGCAAGAGTTTACCCTATACCTAAGAACAGTCAGAGCGCTCTTTCAATGAATGACCTAGGCTCATTTGTGATGAATGAAACGCGATTTTCGCTTGCGAGCCACAAGAGGTATGGGATGCCACAACCTAGTCAAGGGATGTATCGCTTAAATGGGTTGTTTCCTAGTCATAAGCAAGGACGATTGCAGGTCGGAGTGGAGCTTTATTTAACGAATCAAAAAGGAATAGAGCAAAATGAATCAAGCAGTCAGATTTGTTCATGCTATGTACGTATTGATATTAATAAAAAAAGAGTTATTGATAAAAAAATACATTTTGTTACTCGATTTGAAGCTGAAAAAGTGATCACTGGCGAAGTTGAATTAACGAAAGGGCTATTTCCAATTAGTGCCGTCCTTTACTGTGATGAAAATTCTGACTTTACTGGCGATGAAGTACAGGTGTCAATTTCGTTTAGAAATCCAGACCAATATAAATTAACCACAAACCGTGATGCAATATTCCATATATATAAGCCTAATGACTTAACGGCGAAATTATAAATCAGTTTGTAGAAATAATAGGGAAGCGCAAGGTGAATGTGCTTCCTCTGTTAGGTTGAGAATTAACACTGATAAATCCATCATGCTTTTCTATAATTGCGTATGAAACAGATAAGCCAAGCCCTGTCCCTTCATTTTCTACTTTTGTAGTATAAAAGGGTTCGAATAGTCTCTTTATTGATTCATTGCTCATTCCACACCCTGTATCGGAAATTTCAATATCAACATAGCTATTTGTCGTGCGAGTGCAAATTGTTAGGGTCCCTTTGTCTTGCATTGCATGTGCAGCATTGTCAAACAAGTTAACCAGTACTTGTTGCAATTGACCACTGTTGGCGTTAATTGGCGGAAGTGGGTTAGTTAAATTCTTGTTTACATGAATGTTGTACTTCAGCTTGTTCCAAACAATTTTAAGGGCACTTTCGATAACATCATTCATGTCTGTCGGTTGCAGCTCTCCATAATTTTTGCGGCTAAATGTTTTTAATGAACTGACAATTTCTGCAATTCGTTGAGCGCCTTTGATGCAGCTAAAAATAAGATCTTGGACATCACTTCTTGCATAATCAAGAGCTTTAGCCTCTTCATTGCTCATAGGCTTTATGTTTTCAGACATGGCTTGCTCAAAAACAAGACAATAATCTTTTAATATGTCTAGGTTACTGCTGATGTAACTTAGAGGGTTATTTATCTCGTGAGCCATACCAGCAGAAAGTTGCCCTAGAGATGCCATCTTATCGCTATGTGCAAGCTGCTTTTGAGTAGAACGAAGTTCTGCCAGTATGTTCTTTAATCTTTGATAATTATATGAAAGCTCAATTTCTGTTAAACGTCTTTTGATCATCAATGAAAACTGTTGGCTGGCAGTATTCAAGGTTTGCTTAAATTCACTGCTGTAGCAGTAATGTTCTATACCCAAGATGAAGATTTTATATTTTGTATCTGACAGTTTTATCTCGGAATAAATGATGGTCTTATTATTAAATAGTTTTTTAAGTGTCGGCATACTGACTTGGCTATCTAATTCTAATCTTTTCCAGACATCAGCTTGTTCAGTTAGAGTGTGCAGCTGCTCTACGCATTCTTCCAATCCATCAGGCCACTCAATTGAGGACAGTTTATGGGTGTTAGACTCTAGTAAAGAAAGTTTGTAGTCGTGCATTTTTTCACTTGAGACACAATAAGCTTCGCAGCCGTCGAGCATAGTCGATATTTTACCAATGAACTCTGCAATCATTTCATCAATGCTTCTAACTGCAAGCATATTATTAGTTAAGCTAGCTAAAAATTGAAGTTGGATTTGTCTGCTATTAGCTTGTTCATATGCCTGTAAAAAGCTTTGATTATCTTTAAAATTTACTTCTACACGTTCTTCTAATTTTTGCTGCAACTTAATTTTTGCTGCCTTCTCTCTTTTTAACGCATTTCTTAAGAGGGTTACTTCTTCGGTTAATAGCTCTATTTCTCTATTCTTATCAGGCAATGCTCATCTCCTTTACACATACATTTGGATTGACTGATTAATACCGGAGTTTCAAAGTGTTTAGCTGCCCCAAGGATCAGTCCTTCAGCAAAATGGCACATTTTTCTTTGTGAGGAATAGCGCATTACCAGTATTGATTCGTTTGGTTGATCATAGAACAGTGATGGGGTGTATGCGAAAGGATCTGCTTTTTGCACTTCTATATGAATAATGGTGTCAACGGCAACCAAAAATTCAAATAGGTTATCAATAGTTGAAACATGTACTTTCGCAATACCCATCAACGTATCGAAGAAGTACTCACCAAATTGCCTAGATAGTTGTTCGATAGATAAGCCTGTTGATTTATTTAGTTGGCTAAGTAATAAGGAGAGTTCAATATCTTCATATAGTTCTGTTGAAATATATTCGCCATTAGACGCGAGTTGACAATTTTCAATGGTCTTTAGCCAATGAGTCAAACCAAATTCTTGCTCTACAAATTCAGACAAGCCTGTAAAAATCGCACCTTTCATATTGACCAACTTAATAAGTTATAATTTTTTAACTAAACTCTGGATATAATGCTAGCATTAAAGATAGCAAGTTATTCATCTATATCATATTTTTTAGGATAATAAATGTTACCTTCCATTTTAATCGTAGACGACGAAATAGAAGTTCTCAATGCTTTAGAGCGACTATTAAGAAACCAATATCGAGTGACTACTTTTAGTGACCCTATACTTGCGCTCGCCTACTTTAAAGAGTCGCCTACCCATATTGTTTTATCAGACATGAAAATGCCTCAAATGAACGGAGCTGAATTTCTTGAGGCGGTGTCAAATCTGAATGAATATTCAAAAAGAGTAGCGTTGACAGGGTTTGCAGATATTAGTTTAGCTCAGCAAGCGATAAACAAAGGGCATGTTTCCTTTTATTTAAATAAACCATGGAATAATAATGAATTAACTCAAAAGTTAGAACAGCTAGTAACTGAATTGAAACAACAACGGCTCAAGAAAAAGCAGATTAAGAGACTCTCTCTAGACAAAAAACAATTGCTGCATGAATCCCAAACCAACTTGTTGATGGCTAACATGCTGACAGAGGAGAAAAATGACGCTCTCAAAGATCTAGTTCAGCTTAAGAGTATCAATAATGAATTGTTGATGCTGAATGCTAATATGGTAGCAATGTATTCAGACGATATTATTGGTCATAGCTTACGAGTTGCTCAGCAGAGTAAAATGGTTGGTAAGCATCTTGGTTTATCAGAAATTGATTGTTTAAATATTTATTTGGCAGGACTTTTTCATCGGGTAGGTTTTCCAAAATCTAAAGATGATGAAAAGAGCTGGTTATCATGGTCTACCCAGCAACAGTTAGAATACTATTCTTTAGCTCAAACCAGTGCCGAAATTATGTCTTCAGTTACATTATTAAAAGCCAGCGTTCCGATTGTAAAACATGTATTTGAGCGGTTTGATGGTAAAGGACTCCCGAATAACCTTTCCAAAGAAGAGATTCCAATAGGAGCAAGAATCCTAAGAGCATCTATTCAATTAGATAGGATTATTCATGGCATTGAAGTAGAACAAGTCGTGATGCCCCGTGAAGCTTTTCAAATAATAAAGAAATACTGCGGCAGTGTTTTAGATAGTGTTGTGGTAAACAAACTTTCTGAGCTTTTAGGAGCAGTACCTACAGAATGTGAAGTTATAGTTGCCGTCAGACACTTATTGCCCAAAATGGAACTAGCGCATGATGTACTTGGTAGTGATGGACATAAGCTACTCGCTGAAGATAGGGTTTTATCCAGCCAGCTAATTGAAAGCCTTATAAACTATGAAAAACAGTCGGCTGAGCGACTGCTCGTTTATATTAAGCCTTTCGACAAGACAAGCAGTGGGAAAATTTAATGGTTGATTATCCAACATTAGTAATTATTGATGATGAAGAAGAGATACTTTCATCGATTAAAAGAGCATTGATGCGCATGGATGTCAATATAGAGAGCTTTACCTCGCCACGATTAGCGTTAACTTATATAGAGTCACATAAGCCAGATTTAGTGATCTCCGATCAACGTATGCCTGATATGAATGGCATAGAATTATTGACAAAAATCAAAAAAATTTCTCCTGAAACTAAACGAATTATGCTTAGCGCATTTCAGGACTTTGATGCGGTTGCTGATGGCTTTAATCGAGGGGTAATCCAGCACTTTTTGTCTAAGCCTTGGGTTAATTCTGAGCTACAGCTTTTAGTGAGGAGTAACTTGTCAAATGCTGATTCTCTTCAAGAGGAAGATGTCGAGCATCACGGTATGGTCGGAGAAGACTCTACGATGCTCATACTTAAGCAGCAAATTAACAAAGCTGCTGGCGCTAATGTCCCTATTTTTATTCATGGTGAAACAGGAACCGGAAAAGAACTTGTCGCAAAAGCTTGCCACCAATTGGGATGTAAAAATAAAGGAAAGTTCATTGCAGTGAACTGTGCAAATTTTTCAGAAAGCTTAATAGAGTCTCAGTTGTTTGGTCATAAAAAAGGTGCGTTTACTGGCGCAACAAGTGATCAGTTAGGTGTTTTTGCACAAGGTAATGGTGGAACTATTTTTTTAGATGAAATAACAACATTACCACTTAATTTGCAAAGTAAGTTGTTAAGAGTTCTTCAGGAAAGAGTTTATAGCCCTGTTGGCAGCCTTGAGTGCTTATCGTTTGATGCTCAGGTCGTGAGTGCTTCGTCTATATCCCTCCATCAAGCTGTTGCTATTGGGGAATTTAGAGAGGATTTATTCTACCGATTAAATGTAATTGCATTGACCATACCAGCACTGAAAGAACGAAATAATGATGTTATGTTGTTGGCTCAACATTTTTTAAAGTTATTCAATGAAGAGCAAAGTAAGTCTTTCGCTGGGTTTGATGATAGTGCAACGAAAAAACTGCTCGAATATGAATGGCCCGGAAATGTAAGGCAGCTAGAAAATGTTATTCATGGTGCAAGTATTATGAATACAGGAAATTTGATGAAAGGAGATATGTTGACTCCGTTTTTACATAACACATTAGCAAATACTAAAAATGAAGCAACTATAGACAACAATAATATTGGCCAATTCACTGCACTTTCTTTAGAGGAAATTGAAAAGCAAGCAATTGAAAAAACCATTGAAGAATGTGGTGGTAATATATCGAAAGCAGCAAGTTTACTTGACGTTAATCCATCTACTATTTATCGAAAGTTAAAGTCTTGGACTTAAAACGCAACCGATATGCCAGCCATTAGTTCGCTCTGAACCCAAACATTACTTTCTACATATATGGCACAGTTGTTATTATCACAAAATATTTTACTCTTGGAATCAAAGAAGGTGCCATAAACCCGCCCGCCAATGTATAGGTGTATATTTTCACTAACAATGAATTTAGTATTGAGTCCTAAATTTGCAGAAAAATTTGTTTCGTTTTTAAACTGACTGCTACTAGGTGATAAATGAGTTAAGCCTATGCCTGCAGAAAACCAAAAAGGAACAACGCCATCAGACAACTTTATATTTCCACCCAGGTGCAAATAGGTAATATCTATATCTGATTGATATAATTCATGCTCGTCGGATTGGTCTGAAAATTCGCTGCTATTATGGCTTAATAGGAGCTCTCCTTGACGATTGTGATCATATTTCCAAGCAGTTAGTAGTCCGATACCCGCTCCTTCGTCTAATTCAAACTTGTTATCGGAGTTTTTGTCCTCAAAATCGCCACCAAAACGGTAACTGACAAAGGGGGTTACTTCTAAACTCGCTTCAGTTTCATTTTGTGCAAAGACTACAGATGAAAAAAGAAACAAACATACAGGGAGATAATTTGTGAATCGCATGTCACAGTTCCATAGATGGTTTGGGTAAGTATTTCTTTTAGAAGCTAAAAAATCCAGTGTTTTAGTTAAATTTTAGTGATTTTTACCAATTCAAATCAAAATTGGGTTCAGGGCGAAGTGACAAAGTGTTATTTTACTTGAGCTGGGCTTATCATTATTCAATGAGCTCACCAAGGGAGTAAGCTCATTAACTGAATTATTTAAGGTCTAAGCTAGGTTTTATGTTTGTGTATCCAAAGCGTTAATTACTTATCAGAAATTGCTGTAAAACCATTTTTTCCATTCGCATTTGTTGCATCGCGGTAGGGTCAATATCTGATCCAAAGGCTTCAAGTCTTTTAATCTCTTCACTTAGCAGTTGGTATCGATTAATGTCTTCTTGATAGGTATGATCGATTTGATTCGTATACTGGCCAATATTGATGCTCGTTGATTGTATCGTTGTTGAATGTAGCATGTTCAATCCTCATTTCAGGCGCTATCTAGCTTTTTATAAGTGTTGAAATGATTATATTGAGTTTTTGTGCAGCTATATGTGACGTTTATCGTAGAAAATGTGTTTATTTGTAAAGCGTTAGCATAAAAAAAATCCAGCACTAAGGCTGGATTTAGTCATCTACTTTTGTAGCAGTTTTACTCGCCGTCTAAGAAACTTTTAAGTTGCTCAGAACGTGACGGGTGACGCAATTTACGCAATGCCTTAGCTTCAATTTGACGAATACGTTCACGTGTTACATCAAACTGTTTGCCTACTTCTTCTAGCGTATGGTCAGTATTCATATCAATACCAAAGCGCATACGTAAAACTTTTGCTTCACGAGCCGTTAAGCCAGCTAAAACTTCATGTGTAGCGTGTTTGAGGCTTTCTGTCGTTGCAGAGTCTACCGGTAGTTCACCGCTACCATCTTCAATAAAGTCACCTAGGTGCGAATCTTCATCGTCACCAATTGGCGTTTCCATTGAAATAGGCTCTTTCGCTATTTTCAATACCTTACGAATTTTATCTTCTGGCATTATCATGCGTTCAGCTAATTCTTCAGGTGTTGGTTCACGCCCCATTTCCTGAAGCATTTGGCGAGAGATACGATTCAATTTGTTGATCGTTTCAATCATATGCACTGGAATACGAATGGTACGTGCTTGGTCAGCAATTGAACGAGTGATTGCTTGACGTATCCACCAAGTCGCATAAGTTGAGAACTTATAGCCACGGCGATATTCAAACTTGTCTACTGCTTTCATCAAGCCAATGTTACCTTCTTGGATCAAATCCAAGAATTGTAAACCACGGTTGGTGTATTTTTTAGCAATTGAAATTACTAGACGTAAGTTCGCTTCAACCATTTCTTTCTTCGCACGGCGTGCTTTCGCTTCACCGATAGACATACGACGGTTGATGTCTTTAATGCCATGCACGTTTAAGAAAGTTTCTTCTTCAAGCTGCTTTAGCTTCAATACACAGCGTTCAACATCAAGTGCAATGTCAGATAATCTTGCCGAGTAGTTTTCTCCAGCAGCTTTTTGCTCTTCAAACCATTCCAATGACGTTTCGTTGCCTGGGAATATTTTGATGAAAGTTGCTTTTGGCATGCCAGCACCAACAACACAATGCTTCATGATCAAACGCTCTTGAACACGCAACCTGTCCATTACTGCGCGCATGTTTTTAACTAAGCGATCAAAAACTTTAGGTACTAAACGGAATTCTTTAAAAACTTCTGCGATTTCGTCAATTGCTGTTTGCGCGTCTTTATGGCCACGGCCTTTGGCATTAATGATTTTGTTAGCAGATTCATAAGCGGCACGTAACGCATCAAACTTTTCTTTAGCTTGTTCAGGACATGGTCCTGTATCAACTTCTTCTTCGTCTTCGTCGTCAATACTTTCATCTTTTTTGGCGTTAGAATCTTCATCATCAAGTTCTTCTTCAGACAGTTCAGAGCCAATATGAGTTGCAGCAGCGGCAACATCTTCATCTTCAGCGTCTGGGTCTAAGAAACCAACGATGATGTCGCTTAAACGTACTTCTTCAGCAACAAAGTTGTCCCATTGCTCAAGTAAGAAATTGATTGCAGGCGGATATTCAGCAACACTGCGCTGAACTTCTTTAATGCCTTCTTCAATACGCTTAGCGATAACAATTTCGCCCTTGCGCGTTAGCAATTCTACAGTACCCATTTCACGCATATACATGCGAACTGGGTCGGTAGTGCGACCAATCTCGCTTTCAACGGTAGCTAGGGCTTGAGCAGCAGCTTCTGCTGCGTCTTCATCGGTGTTTGCCTCGCTCATCATCAACGTGTCAGCATCAGGTGCGTTTTCAAACACCTGAATACCCATGTCGTTGATCATTCGAATGATATCTTCTACCTGATCGGAATCGATTATATCTTGAGGAAGGTGATCGTTAACTTCTGCAAAAGTTAAATAACCTTGTTCTTTACCTTTGGTAATTAACTCTTTAAGTCTAGATTGTGGGGCTTGATCCATTGACGAGTGTCCACCTATTTATGGGTATCAAAATTTGAACATTAAGCGGCGAATTGTAGCAAAATGATGACTAAATTACCAGCGCTTTGATGTTCAGTTTATGTGTTATATTCAATCTTTTTTCGTAAGTTATGCTTTTAACAAAGCTTGTAACTCAAGTCGCTCTTTAACGTCTATTTGATTACTACGAGCTTTTTGTAGTAATAACTCTGTACGCTGCTCTACAAAAGTATTGAACAGTTTTTCTATGCTGTCCAAAAAAACATTCTCGGCATTCTCAGATTCGACATGATGTTGCCAACAAAGTATTTTTGCTAATTGCTTGCCTTGCTCGGTATCGCGAAAACACTCGAGTAATTGAGCACTGTTCATTTGCGGGTTTTGTTGGCATATCTGTAACAAGTTGTTTAATAATGAAACTCCCGGCAAATCTATATGAGCTAGCGCATTAATATCTTCCAAGCTACTTACTAAATGGGGATTGCTTAGCAATAATGCAATAGCTAAACGAGCAGGAGTGATACGATTTCTCTTGTTATCTTGCTGACGTTTTTGAGCCGGAGCTGCACTACTTTTTGCAAGTCTAGTGGCAAGCTGCTCGCCACCCGTGCCAAAGTTGTTCGCTAATTCATTGATTATTGAGTCTTTTAAAATACTTTCTGGCAGTTTATTGATATAAGGTTGGAAAGAGTCAATCAAGGCTGCACGCCCTTCGAGGCTGTTCATGTCAATTTGTGACATCAGTTGCTCAAATAAAAATTTAGATAACGGCAGTGCCGAATCAAGAATCGATTCAAAGGCAGCTTGACCTTGCTCTCGGATAAGGGAATCAGGATCTTCACCATCGGGAACGAAGACAAACCTTAATGACACGCCATCACGCATTAAAGGAAGGGCGTTGTCCATTGCTCGCCATGCGGCTTCCCGTCCCGCTCTGTCTCCATCATAACAACATATAACTTCGTTGACGGTTCTAAATAAAGTTTGCAATTGTTCTGGTGTGGTCGAGGTGCCTAATGAGGCAACCGCATAATCAACGCCATGTTGCGCTAGTGCAACAACATCCATATAGCCTTCAACAACAACCAGTCGTTGCAGGTTTTTATTAGCTTGTTTGGCTTCAAATAAACCGTAAAGTTCTTGGCCTTTGTGATAAATTCTTGTTTCGGGGGAGTTCAGGTATTTGGGCGTACCGTCTTCAATAACGCGTCCACCAAAGCCAATAACATGACCTCGTTTATCACGAATGGGGAACATGATGCGGCCACGAAAACGATCGTAAGGTCGACCTTTATCGCCCTCGATTGCCATGCCTAAATCAACCATTTGTTTTGCTGAGGCGGTGGAATTGCCAAAGACATTCATCATGCCGTCCCAACTGTCACTGATATAGCCGATGCAAAACCGCTTAGCAATTTCACCGCTCAAGCCTCTAGACTTTAAGTAATTAATGGCGATGTCTTTGTCTGCCGCTACTTTTAATTGTTGATGATAAAAGCGACTGATTTGCTCCATGACGGCAAAATCGTCTTTTTTCTGTTGCTGCGCTTTAACATATTGTTGTTGCTGGGCAGGGGTTTGTTTATTTTCTTCCCTTGGTACTTCCATTCCTGCCATGGAAGCAAGTTCTTCGATGGCATCGACAAAATCTAGTCGGTCAAACTCCATGACAAAGGAAATCGCATTACCGTGTTCGCCACAACCGAAACAATGATAAAACTGCTTGTCGGCACTCACACTAAAAGAAGGAGATTTTTCGGTATGGAAAGGGCAGCAGGCTTGATAGTTCTTACCTGCTTTTTTCAATGGTACACGGCCATTAATCAAATCAACGATATCGGTACGAGCCAATAAGTCATCAATAAATTGTCGGGGGATCAGGCCAGCCATGGGGTTCAACTCAACTTCAAAACGGGAAGTATTTTTACATAAAATTCAGGAAAAAAGTAGACATAAAAAAACCGCGTTACATAAATGCACCGCGGTTCTCTAACTGATAATAGTGATTAAGTCTTCTTAATCACTATTATGCGTTTAATGCTGCTCTAACTTTTCCACTAACGGCGCCTAAATCAGCTTTACCTTGCATAGCAGGTTTTAATATTGCCATAACTTTACCCATATCAGCCATTGATTTGGCCTCTACTTGGGTGATGGTGTCATTAATTAATGCACTGATTTCTTCGTCGGTAAGAGGTGTTGGTAGAAAGGCTTCTAACGTTTCAACTTCAGCTGCTTCTTTAGCTGCTAACTCTTCACGTCCACCTTCTAAAAACATGGTAATCGAATCTTTGCGTTGTTTAACCATTTTGGTTAATACCGCAATAATGCCGGCTTCATCAAGCTCAACTTTAGTATCGATTTCTGCTTGCCTTACAGCCGAAATAGCCATACGAATAGCGCCCAAACGAACTTTGTCTTTGGCACGCATTGCGATTTTCATTTCGTCTTTTAGTTGATCAAGCAAACTCATGCTACAGTCTCAAGCAATTACTAATAAGTGATTATTAGTACATGCGAACGCGGCGAGCGTTCTCACGAGAAACTTTCTTAGCTGAGCGTTTTACTGCTGCTGCTTTCTTACGTTTACGTTCCCAAGTAGGCTTTTCATAAGATTCGCGACGGCGAACTTCTGAAAGGATCCCTGCTTTTTCACATGAACGTTTAAAACGACGTAATGCTACGTCAAATGGTTCGTTTTCTCTTACTTTAATTACTGGCATGTTGCCTCTTACCTTTAGTGTCTATCTATATAAATCGGCGAATATTTTTGGCTGCTCATTAGCGTCGTACCTAATATCCACCCGCTCTATCTCAAAAATGGGTGCCGAATTGTATTCCGAACCTCAGTATTTGTAAAGCTTAAATAGCGTACTAAACAGAAATATTCATGCTGCGATACTGATTAATCTCAGTTTGGAACTGGTTAAATGGTGTCAACCTAGGTAAAATCGCGGCCATTGTTTAATGGGCCAGTAAAACTATGCGTATATTAGGTATTGAAACTTCATGTGATGAAACAGGTATTGCTATTTATGATGATGAGCAAGGCATTATGTCGCATCGTCTTTATAGTCAGATTGCTGTTCATGCCGATTACGGTGGCGTCGTTCCTGAGCTAGCTTCCAGGGATCATGTTCGAAAGACTATCCCATTAATTAAAGAAGTATTAGCTGAAGCTAAGCTGACGCCACAAGATTTAGACGGTGTTGCCTATACGGCGGGACCAGGTTTAGTCGGGGCGCTTTTAGTGGGCTGTTCAATTGGCCGAAGTTTAGCTTATGGTTGGAATTTACCTGCTGTGCCCGTTCATCACATGGAAGGCCACTTGCTTGCGCCGATGTTAGAAGATGATGTGCCGGATTTCCCTTTTGTTGCACTGCTGGTTTCAGGCGGTCACACTATGCTTGTGCGCGTCGATGGAATAGGAAAATACGAATTGTTAGGTGAGTCAGTTGATGATGCTGCTGGTGAAGCTTTTGATAAGACAGCTAAATTATTAGGGTTAGATTACCCAGGTGGCCCTGCACTCGCTGGAATGGCGGAGAATGGCACCAAAGGACGATTTAGATTTCCACGCCCAATGACCGATAGGCCAGGTTTAGATTTTAGTTTTAGTGGTTTGAAAACATTCGCTGCAAATACGGTTGCAAAAGAAGATGACTCGGCTCAAACTCATGCAGATATCGCTTATGCATTCCAAGAGGCTGTGGTAGATACACTAGCAATTAAATGTAAACGTGCATTACAGCAATGTGAATTAAAACGTTTAGTAATAGCGGGCGGTGTCAGTGCTAACAAATCACTTAGAGAAAAGCTGGAACAATTGACGAGTAAATTGGGGGGTAACGTTTATTATCCTCGCCCAGAGTTTTGTACGGATAATGGCGCTATGATTGCGTATGCAGGTTTACAACGGTTAAAGGCCGGAACTCATGCTGACTTAACCTTTAAGGCTACGCCTCGTTGGCCATTAGACACACTAGAGTCATGTGATCAGTAGTTGCTTAATTTTGGCTCAGTGCCTTTAATCAATCGTATAATGTTGTCCTTGTGGCGAAATATAATTAAAGCGGACAACATTAGTACGGGATAAACGTAAGACGGTTTCAATAGCCATGTATATAAGGGTGCTAAAGAAACTGCCACTATCGCAGCCAGACTAGAATATTTAGATGACTTGGCAACAATAGCCCATGTTAGAATTAGTAAAATTCCTAAATCTATCCCTATAGGTAGTAATACGCCAAAAGCGGTCGCTACGGCTTTGCCGCCTTTAAATTGAAAAAATATGGGATACATATGACCCAGACAGGCTGCAAGCGCTACAAAGCCGAGTGAAATGGGCTCTAGACCAAGAAAGTAACTTCCCCATACAGGCAATACACCTTTGAGTACATCGAGCAGCAATACCGTTACTGCTGTTGTCTTGTTACTTATTCTTAATACATTGGTTGCGCCAGGGTTATTAGATCCTGTCGTTCGAGGATCGGGAAGGTCGAGCACCCGACAAATAAGAATTGCACTCGAAATAGACCCTACCAAGTAGGCAATGATTATCATAGGCAATGTAAATAACATCATGTTGATAGAGTCAGTTTTAATAATTAATTATCGATGTGTTTCCATTCTATCCCTTAGTTCACTGGTTTTTCCAGACCTTGGCAGGTAAACTCGCCATTTATTTTGTATAAACCGTGCACAAAAAGGTAAAACAGTGGATAAAGTATTCATTCAAGGATTAAGCATTCAAACCACGATCGGTTTTTTTGAGTGGGAAAAACAAATCAAACAAACTTTAGTTATTGATTTGGAATTAGGTTGGGATATTAAACCTGCTGCACAGAATGATGAGCTGGCTAAAACCTTGGACTATGCGAGCATTTCTGTTGATATAGAAAAATTTGCTAATGAAAATCCAGTCGATTTGTTAGAAACACTTGCTGAACGTTTAGCTACATTTTTAATGAAGTCATACAAAATAACTTGGTTGAAGTTAAGAATAGGTAAACCTAACGCTGTGCATAATGCCTTTACGGTTGGTGTAGAGATTGAGCGAGGTCAAATTCAATAATGGCGCGTATTTATATTTCCTTAGGGTCAAATATAGAAAAAGAACGCTATGTTGATCTAGGACTGACTTCACTTGCTAAAGTATTAGGTGCTTTGGATATTTCTTCATTATATGAATGCGAAGCGGTCGGTTTTGAAGGGCCGGAGTTTTATAACTTGGTTGTTGGGGCAGATACGTCAATGTCCCTCGAACAGTTAGCGCAAGCACTAAAGGAAATTGAATATAGCCATGGTCGCAGTCCTGATGCTAAAAAGTTTAGCCCACGGACACTTGATTTGGATTTATTGCTTTATGACGACCTTATTACTGATGACCTTGCACAATTACCCCGTGCAGAAATATTACATAATGCTTTTGTTTTATGGCCATTGGCTGAAATAGCAGGTCATTTAGTTCATCCAATAGTAAAAAAAAGTTACTATCAACTTTGGCAAGACTTTGACAAAACAACACAGAAAATTTCTCAACTTCCCCTAACATGGCAATCTAAATAACATGGATATTATTGAAACCATCTTACTCGCTTTAATTCAGGGCTTGACCG
>PJEL010000918.1_pt1 | contig 32421 bp, 27 predicted proteins | sample 1853271 | NCBI WGS metagenome assembly PJEL01 (sample SAMN08108733, study PRJNA415343) | Invertebrate metagenome, whole genome shotgun sequencing project. | host: Globobulimina | place: Sweden: Gullmar Fjord | collected 2015-08 | reverse complement strand
TTCTAGAAAAAAGAGCGGGACAATATTTATTAAGTTATAAATTTTCTGATCAAAAAAAACGTATTATATTTCACCCAAAACCAGTACAAACCACCCAATACCACCTCATATTCTCTCGTCATTCAAGCAAAGCCAAATACTATCTTTCGGCCTTTAATCGAGGTCTAAAATGGTTACAAGACCAAGGCTTAGTTGAGAAGTACCTAGCCGAAGGATTAGCCGGCGAATATCAGATATAGCTTATATACACTTTTGCTTATATAGAGTGGCTTTTAAATAACACAATATTATTAATAGTATTGTTATTTCTGTCGATACACTCATATGGCCATACATTCAAATCTCTCTTCACTATTAAATCAATTGGCGCAGCAGCCGATGACAGAGACTGCTCGTATACCTTCACTTTTGCAAACGCCAGAAGAAGCACCTGTGCGCGCTCCTGTAAGAGATAAATCATTTTCGGGCAGTGGCCTCAATCTAGAACTCAGCCTGGCTTCTGGCCAAGAGGTTGAAGTGAGTATTCGTATTAATCAAGCTGGTGGATTAAGTGAGTTAGAGTTAGAGAGCGATAGTGAGCTAAGCACCGCAGACCAAGAAAAGCTGAGCCGCTTTCTAAAACAATTAAGTAGTGCGGTCTCGGATCTGTTTAAAGGTAATGGTGGTTCGGACACGTTCAAGTTCGCTAATCAAGCGGGTATTGAAGATATAGAGCTGAAGGTCTATCAGGACAATGGTAATGAGAAGCAGATTTTGACCTTTGATAAGGAAGGTCGAGGGTCTGGGCGTAAAATTGAGGCTTTGTGGCAAGAGTATGATCGCGCTAATGGCACAGAGGAGCAGCATGATTTTTCATTAACCAAGCAAGCAAAGCGAGAAGATCAAACAGCCATTTATGGCCAGATGAACTATCAATGGTTGCTCGATCAGGTCGATAGTGCCATATCTGTCATGGACGATAAGCAGCAAGCTAAGGAGTTAGCGGGGTTTTTCAAATCGGGTATTCAAGCATTATTCAGCACGGTAAATTCCGGAAGCCAATTATTACAAGAGTTAGGTGCTTCGGCTCAACAGGCGAAAGATGTGATTGGTCGCAGTATTCAGGTTTTAGCCAGTGAGCATCATTCGCAGCAGAATCGAGGGCAACAAAAGCAAATGAATGCACTGCCAGATTTTAATATGAATTTTTCTTCACAGCGAACAGCGCTTGGGTCAGAGGGTAATGAATATCAATTGAATATGAGCATATCGCAGAATAGTGATCAGGCGAATAGTGAAGAAGATAATAAAAGTTATCAAACTCAAAACCGGCGCTTGCGAATGGATTACCAATCGCTGCGACAACAAGCTGTCTATGAATATACATGGACGCGGGATGAAAGTATTCGTAACGTTTTTGAAAGTGGGAATTTAGCGACAAGTCACTATCGGATTGAAGAACGGATTAAAGAGAACTTGCAATCACAACTTATTGACGGCGAGGGAGATGAGCAACAGATGGAGTATATTAATAGAGAAGAACGCTAAGCGAATTTATCTGGATAATCCCTTTAGCTACTGATAAAGTACTGGCCAATAAAATCTTCTCAATATAATGGATTATAATATAAAAATGATTAAACATTTTACCTTAGCTTTCCTAGCTTTGTTTTTAACGGCTTGCGCTTCAACACCAAAAGGTCCTAGCTTTTCTTCAATTAATGAAATCTCGAATGCGGAAAAAGCGCTGGTTTATATTTACCGACCTGGTGTTTATTACGGAAAAGCGATTACTTATCCCGTATTGCTAAATGATAATAAAATTGCAGATATTGGCCATAACGGTTATTTCTCCATTGAAGTCGATCCCGGCGAATATTCCATTCGTCCTGATACCGCCAGTATTGATCATGATTTAAAAGTGAAGTTTGAACCGGGTTCAACTACCTATTTAAAACTTAAAACGAATGAAAAATTCGCTTTATGCTTTTGTACCAGCTTACAATTTGTAGAAGTAGATAAAATGTTAGCGGTACTTGAGTTGAAAGAAACTAAAGCCGAAACTGATCGTGTTTATTACAAGTAAAGAGTGAAACATTATGAAAAGTATTATCGTTTTAGCTCTTTTTTTTATTTCGGGTTGTGCGGGACCAAAATATATAGCCTCTAGTATTGATGAAGGGTTAGTTGATCTAGAGCCTAAAATTAGAGTTATTCGAGACGAGAAGACTCGTGCCGGTTTTGAAAAAGCTGTCGTTAAGTGGCTTGATGAAAGTATGATGGCGTATGAATTAGTGCCCTCAAATTCTGAGCATAACCCTGACTTTTTAAACCTTGAATATACAGGTCGTTGGAGCTGGGATTTGGGGTTATTTCTTGCGGACGCAAAAATAAAAGCATCTCATAAAGGAGAAAATGTAGGGGTTGTAAAATATCAAGCGCCAAATACATTAAGTTCATCTAAGTTTGGTGATGCTGAAGAGCGCATCGGCTATATGATGGATGTTCTCTTTGGCTATCAAACCGCAGAGTCGGCTACAAAAAGTGTCAATTAGCGATACGGCTAAGCTTTAATTTATAGCGTCTTTTTGATGAGTGGCGGCATTAAAGGCGCTTGTACAAACAAAGTAAATAATACCATGCCATAGATAATAGCCTGTACAGTATACCAAGCAGGCACTGTTACTGGTATCGAGAGCGCGAGGGCAATACCGACACCACCTCGCAGTCCACCCCACATCATGACGTGTTGATAATTCAGCGGTATTTTTTCTTGTTTAGGAAGAATATTGATTAACGGTGTAAATCCATATACCACTGCCCCACGGCTGATACTCGCGGCCCCAATGCCTAATAACATGGCAGCCCACTGCTCATGGAACATATCCAGAGTAATGGTGACTCCCATGAGTACAAATACAATCACGTTAGCAATGTAGCCGTTCAACTCCCATAAGTGTGACGTGAAGGTTTCTTTTTTCTTGCTGCGGTTTAATAAATGCCTACGACTTTCTCCAAGCCATAAGCCACTGATTAAAACGGCGATTATGCCAGAGACATGAAATTGATGCTCAGCTATATAAAAGGGAAGCATCATGGCTAATAAGCTAATCACGGCTTGGCCATTGGTTGATGGGATTAGCCGATAGAACAAAGAGAAAGCATAGCCAGAAATCAGCCCAATAATAACACCTCCGCCGACGGTAGCGATGAACTGCCAGCTTGCGCCTTGCCAGCTCAGCATACTCTCGCGATTAGCGAGTGCTGCTATCACTAAGCTAAAGCAAACGACGGCGGTCGCATCATTGAATAAGCTTTCGCCTTCGACTAACGCGGTTAAACGTGGAGATGCCCCTATAGCTTTAAACATGGATACCACCGCCACAGGGTCGGTCGCGGCAAGAATGATCCCCGCTAATAAGGCAGTAAGTAGAGGAAAGGCTTGTGGATAACCAATGCCAATGAAAAGCAAATAGCCGCAGATGAAGGCAGAGATTAATAATGCGGGAACAGCTAAAACAAAAACGGGTAGCCAGTTGCGCATAAGCAATCGGGTAGGCATATGGAAGGCGGATTCAAAAACGAGGATGGGCACTAACAGGTGAAGAATGATATCTCGAAAGCTATCCCAGCGTAGTCCTGTATCGTAACCGAGCCCTGTCCATACTTCAGAGCCGACAAAGCCTAGAATAACCAATACTGCGGTAAAGGGGATTCGAGTCCGCTTTACCCAAGGTTCTAGCAAAGCGGCTAATAACGCGATGCTGAGTAGTAATATCATGGCAGCGGTCATAGTGAACCTCGAACGGTTTGGTGCTGATGTTAATAAGTATTATTTGATTATAGATGCTTGTTAAAAAGAAGATGGTTCTCACGAAGAATGTCAGTCAATACTGATTTAGCTTAATTAATAGGGTAGAGTTTGTTCTATGTTAATAATATTCAATCTCCCATTTATGCCTCTTTAGGTGAGCAATATAATTATGTCTCAATCAGTATTGGTTTTAGGCGGGTATGGTAATTTTGGTAAGCGTATTGTTGAAAACCTATGCTCGATTAAAAACCTGACGGTTTTTATTGCAGGTAGGAGTATTAGTAAAGCACAGGCTTGCATTGATGAGTTGCAGGATGAAGCGACAGCCTCTCTGAATGTATTCATCGCTGATATTTATGCAGAAGACTTTCCTGATAAGTTATTAGATCTTTCCCCGGATATAGTGATACATACTAGTGGCCCCTTTCAAGGGCAAGATTATCGGGTTCCTGAAGCATGCATTCGTGCGGGTTCTCATTATATTGATTTGGCGGACGATCGCCGCTTTGTCTGTGATATTCATAACCTAAATAAATTAGCGCAGAAACAGGACGTTTTGGTCGTCAGTGGGGCTAGTTCAGTGCCAGGGCTATCATCAGCGGTCATTAATTACTATCAATCGAAATTTTCTGTGATTGATAGTATCGATATCGCTATTGCTCCGGGTAATAAAGCCGAGCGTGGAGAGGCGACCTTGCGCGGTATTCTTTCTTACACTGGACATCCATTAAAAGTATTCCGTAGAGGGCGGTGGGCAAAAGTGTATGGTTGGATGTCTTCGCGGAGCATTGATTTTTCTGATTCGGTTGGTCGGCGCCACTTGGCTAATGTTGATGTTCCTGATTTGGAATTATTTCCTTCATTATTTTTAGTCAAAAGTAGAGTTTCGTTCCAGGCAGGATTAGAACTCGTGTGGTTGCATTACTTAATGGTATTTATGGCCTTTCTTACAAAAATTAAATTAGTTAAAAATTGGTCATATTTTACAAGGTTGATTTTTCAGCTGAGTGAGCGATTAAAGGTATTTGGGAGTGATAGTGGAGCGATGCGAATTATCATCCGAGGTGAGGATCAACAGTCAAAAAGCATACTCTGTGAGTGGTCTCTCTATGCGCATAATGGTATTGGTCCTTATATTCCGACACTCTCAGCAATTATTCTAGCCCGGAAATTGTTGCAGGGTGCAGAGCTAGGGCGCGGTGCTAAATTTTGTTGTGGGTTATTCACATTGGATGAATTTATGATACAGGCTAAACAGCTTAGCATTTACGCTCACGAAAAAGTTATTCATGAGGGGACCAATAATGGATAGCTATTTATTACTAAAGATGATCCATGTTTTGTCATCTATGGTATTAGTGGGAACGGGGGCAGGGATCGCATTTTTTATGTTAATGGCGAGCCGCAGTGGTAACCAGCAGGGTGTATTAGTTACTACCAGAATAGTCGTTCAGGCTGATTGGCTCTTCACCGCTCCGGCTGTGCTTATACAGTTCGTTAGTGGTCTGCTTCTTATGCAGCGATTAGGCTACAGCTATAGCTCATCTTGGTTTATCACAGTGATGAGTTTATTTGTTTTTATAGGACTCTGTTGGTTACCCGTGGTAAGGATTCAATATAAATTACGTCATTTGGCGGAACAATTAGTTATTCAGGGAGATTCCCGTAGGCCCTTATTAGCAGCACAATTTCGTTCATTGATGAGACTTTGGCTAATGCTCGGTGTGCCGGCTTTTGGTTCGATTATCGTTATTATATATTTGATGATCTTTAAACCTATTTCGATAATTTAGACCCATTATTATGATTATATCTTTAGAAAATATCTCCCATTGGGCCATCGCAATACTATGGTTAATCACCGGGATAACGTCGATATGGGGAGCACCTGAAGTTGGCTATGAAGTATTAGCTAGAGTTAATGTTATTGGTGATTTGGCGACGTTAATTATCTATTTAGGGAGTACTTTAGATATCTTGTTGGGCTTATGGATTTTAACGGGTTACCGATTATTTTTGTGTGGTTGGATTCAGATATGCACTATCATTATTTATTCAATTTTATTAACAATTATCGCTGCCGAATTCTGGCTTCATCCTTTTGGACCATTGACGAAAAACTTACCGGCCCTCGTTTTAATTTACACCGTATTTATCAATAACCAAGGAAACGTTAATAAAACGGCTCGTTAGTCATTCTGAGTATTAACCTACGGAATTTGATGATGCCGTAGGATCATTATCTTCATACACGACTTGATTACGACCATGATCCTTAGCAACGTATAAAAAATCATCGGCTTGTTTCAGTAAGGTCGATTCACCTTCATAATAAGCCGGTACACAACTGACGAGGCCGATGCTCATTGTGACAGACAGTGAGGCACCTTCCCAATCAATCGTCATGTTTTCAATTTTCTTTCTAATGCGTTCAGCGACTTGATAAGCCCCTTCTTTAGGGGTATTCGGCAGTAATACGGTGAACTCTTCTCCACCATAACGGGTGACGGCATCGCTGGGTCTTTTGACGACTTCTTGAATTGCCGTAGCAACTTCTTGTAAAACTTTATCCCCCGCTTGATGACCATGATTGTCATTAAATTTTTTGAAGTGATCGATGTCCATCATCAATAATGAAAGCCATGACTTCTCTCGATAGGCGCGGCGATACTCGGCGGGCAATTTCTTATCAAAGTAGTGCCGGTTCTTCACTTGGGTCAATGAATCGGTAACGGAGGCCACTTGTAATTGGTCATTCATGATTTCCAACTCTTCGGTCCGTTCTCGTACTTTATTATCGAGTTCTTGGTTCGCTTTAATCTGAATGTCGAGTAAGCGATCCTGAGTTTCAATTCTAGCTTTACGTTCGCTATTGATTCTATCGGCTAGGCCTAAGGCGAGTAATAACGCTTCTAATACGGCGCCAATTTCAATGGCGTGTTCAGTAAATGCATTGATCGGTAATACACCAAACTTTTGCCCACTGTATAGCAAGAACCCGACGAGTAAGGTGGACCATGCGATGATAAACATCATCACTTCGCGACTTCTACTGCGCAGCCACTCTTGCAACGTTGCAAATATGGCAATCATAGCAGCGATAATCGCAAGGGCGGCATTGATTCGAATCATTGTCGAATAAGGTAATAGCAGTGAGGCCGCTGCGCTAGCGATAGAGATAATAACTAGGATCTTTACAATACGATTGAGTGCGGGGTTCTCTTTCCTTAAATTCAAAAAATTTGAGGTAAAAAGTGCCGCGGTACAAATCGTAATACCGATCATGAATACCACGGAAAGCTGGTGAATTTGAGGGCTGTCTGGCCAGAAAAAGCGATAAGCCCAACCATGGATACTCGCCATAAATAGGGTAAAAGAACTGAGGTAGAGAACGTAATACAAATAACTGCGCTCTCTTACAATTAAAAAGATCACTGCATTATAAAAAATCATACTGAGTAGTACGGCATAAAAAGCCGCACTGGCGGCATTTTCAATGGCGATACTTTGCCAATAGCTGCTTTCTGGTTGCAAAGATAAGGGTAGCTGCACCGAACTATTGGTTTGTACATGGATATACAGAGTATGAGGAGCTGCATTTTTAATGCTTAAGGGGAAAACAAAAGATGGATTATTAATGGGTCTTTGATGAAATGGTTGTTTATCACCCGAGTTAAACTCTTGTATCAAGCGGTCTTCATTTAATAAATAAATATCCAAATGATCTAATAATGGGTAATCAATGCGTAAGAACCATGGCGCTCTAGAGCTGTATAAGTTGGTTAATTTAATCCGAAACCAGTAATGATGTTGATCAAAGCCGAAACTGGTTTTATCAATCGTCGTTGCCTGCCATGCATGTTTGTCAGCGCGCAATACCTCTTCTAGAGATAAATGCTGTTCATGGTAAAGGTAGTCAATTTTTCCAAAGTGGCTCAAATTATTGTCGCCATGGGGAACCTGACTAGTAAAAGCAACAACAGCGGTTCCTAATAAGAGGATTAAAATGGCAATCTGTTTTAGCATGTTTGAGCTATATCATGGCGACAAAAGACTATATCAGTATAGTTAGAGATACTGAGAACGTCTGTTCAAATAGAGATAAAGCATTATTAATCAAATGGGTGCGTTATAATTGTTAATATTCAATCGATTAATGCAAAATGGAGTAACTGGTATGGGTTTTAGTGGTACTAATCGACACTGGTTTATTATTGGTGCGGAGTTCCCTGTTGGGCAATGTTTGGCCAGCCTAGCCAGTGAGTTAGCACTTCCTTACACTAGTCGCCGTTTAGATAGCCGTGAACAACTCTCGGTACCCATGGGGATGTCTGCAACACCGCTCGCGATTATTGCGACCAGCGGTGAAGATTCTATTACCGGAGGGCATATCGCAGAATGGATTGAACTGCTGAGTGAGCAAGACATTCCTATGGTATTACTCTCTTCCGCTAAGGTGTTTGATTATAACGAGGTCGGCAGTTTAGAGAACGATGAGATGACGGGGGATGAGCGTCTAATTGCTCTGGAAACCCAAGCGCGTAAACAGCTACGCCATTTGATTGTACGGGTAAATCAGCCCTTTAGTTTGCTGACGGGAGATTATGCTGTTCAGTTGCTGGCAAAAGCTCGTAGTCAAGAATGCTTAAAGCTGGATAACTTGATTCGCATTGCGCCGACCCCTGCGGATGATATTGCACAAGTGATTCATGCTTTATTGCAGCAAATTAGTTGTGATGAATCGTTATGGGGAACGTACCATTATTGCAGTGTTGAAAGCACCACTGAGTACGGTTTTGCCGAAGTCCTGCTTGCGGAAGCGCGCCAGTATGAAGATCTTGCCCACGTTGTATTAGAAGAGCTCGATGAAGAAGACTGCTCGCCAACGGAAACCATCCTTGATAGTAAATTAATCAAACATACTTTTGGTATTAAACCTAAGCCTTGGCGCCAAGCGTTAAGCCGTTTAATGCGCCGTTATTACCGTGCTGATGAAAAAACCGACGCGAGTTAAACCAGCACCGATAAACATTAAGAGAGAGAAAAATGCCTTCTTGTGATTCCCCCGCTTTGGCCAAAGGGTTGGTGCCGTTAATAGACGCTCGTTTGGTATTAGCCGAGCGTGCCAGGCAATATGGCACGTTAACGAGCACTGAGTCTGTCCCCTTACATGAAGCATTAACGAGAGTGCTGGCTGAAACCATTACATCGGATATCAATGTGCCAGGCTTTGATAATAGTGCGATGGATGGTTATGCATTGCGTTTATGTGACTGCCAGCAACAAGTTGCGGATCATGGAAAAATCGAATTGGTTATTTCTCAGCGCATAGCGGCAGGTGATGCTCCGGAAATATTGCAGGAAAATAGTTGTGCACGTATTTTTACTGGGGCGGCGGTTCCTGAAAATGCTGATCTTGTAGTGATGCAAGAAGTTTGTGAAATTGCGGCTAATGGCAAGGTTATTTTCCCAGCGGATTTAGCGCAGGCGAAAGCGCAACAGAACATTCGTCCGGCGGGACAAGACATTGCGATTGGACAAACCTTATTCCAACCAGGACGAATCTTACGCGCAGAGGATTTAGGTGTCTTAGCGTCGATGGGCTTTAGTCATGTTTGTGTGCAAAAGAAATTAAAAGTAGCTGTGATCTCTTCTGGAGATGAGTTGGTAGAACCGGGTAATCCGCTTAGCCCGGGTAAAATTTATAATACCAATAGTTTTACTTTAATCGGATTATTGCAGCGCATGGGCATGGAAGTCGTGGGCCCTTTCTTTGCCGCAGATACCTTAGCCGAGACTCAGGCGGTATTAACTCAAGCCAGTGCACAAGCCGATGTCATTATCACCAGTGGTGGTGTTTCGGTAGGAGAAGAAGATCATATTAAAGCTGCGATTACCCAAGGGGGTGAGAAGGGCGGTGAACTTGAAATGTGGCGTTTAGCCATTAAACCGGGCAAGCCTTTTGCATTAGGGCAATTTAATCAAGTCCCTGTTATTGGCTTACCTGGAAATCCGGCCGCCGTAGTAGTGACCTTTTATCAATTGGCTCGAGACTTTCTGTGGTTAATACAAGGTGCTGAGGCTCAACCTTTATTAGTGCTAAAAGGTAAGGCCAGTTTTACCACTAAAAAATCGATAGCTCGTACAGAATTTTTACGGGCGCGATTTAATGGCGGTGAAATTGAAGTCTTTAATAATCAAAGTTCGGGTGTTCTATCTTCCTCTAGCTGGAGTGACGGCTTTGCCTGCGTCCCTGCGGGAGAACTGGTTAGTATGGGTGACGACATTGAATTCTATGCGCTGACAACTGCTCATGGGCATGGCTAGATAATGATTAAGCAAGAGACTGCTCATAAAGTTAGTGGCCTTATTTTGGCTGGTGGTGAAGGCCGGCGCATGGCAGGGCGAGATAAAGGGTTAATCACCTTAGCGGATAAGCCTTTGGTCGAATATACCATTGAGTGTCTGCAACCGCTGGTGGATGATTTAAGTATTAGTTGTAATCGTAATCGCGAGCTCTACCAGAATTATCAATTACCTTGTTTCTCCGATGAAAATGAAAACAGCGATCAAGAAACAAGTTATCAAGGGCCGATGGCGGGATTAGCCTCAGGTTTAAAGCACGCTCAGCATGAATGGTTGTTGGTCATGCCTTGTGATACACCGTTAATGACCAGCAAAGTAATGGAACAGCTATTGACGGTATTAGCGGCCTCAGCTTCAACGCAAGAAGTCCAAGGAATTATATTTTCATATCAAGGATTACAGCCTTTACATGGTTTATATCACCGCAGCATGCTACCGATTTTTGAACAATGTTTAGCAGAAAATAAAAATGCATTGCAGCGCTTATTAAGATCGATGGACAGTATTCTTGTGCATGAAGCTTTAGATTGTAGATACAGTTTTAATAACGCCAATGACCCAGAAGAATTAAACACGATTGAGTCTTTAATCGCTCAAGCGTAATTAAATAAATTTGATTGGAAGAAAAAATGGATCTAACCCATTTAGATGAAAAAGGCCAAGCGCGCATGGTCGACGTGAGTGAAAAAAATATCACTAAACGCGAAGCGCTAGCACAAGCGATTGTTACCATGTTACCCAATACCCTAACCATGATTACCGAAGGTAAGCATAAAAAGGGGGATGTATTAGCGACTGCCCGCATTGCCGGTATTCAAGCGGCGAAAAAAACCTGGGAACTCATTCCTATGTGTCACCCACTCATGATTGCAGGGGCTAAGGTAGACATTAAGCCAATCAATGATACCCAGCTACTCATTGAAGTTCGTTGTAAAGTCGCAGACCGTACGGGCATTGAAATGGAAGCCTTAACCGCTGCTTCGGTTGCCGCACTGACTATTTATGATATGTGTAAGGCGGTTGATAAAGGCATGAGCATTGGTGATATTAAGCTACTGAAAAAAACCGGTGGTAAGAGCGGAGATTGGGAGGCTGAGCATGATTAAGGTATTATTTTTTGCCCGTTTAAAAGATCAAATTGGCCAAGCCGAATTAGAGTTAGAAAATGAGCTGGCCGGGAAAACGGTGACTCAGTTGCAGCAGCTATTAATTGATCAAGGTATGGACGCATTAAAAGATAGCAGTATTCGTATTGCCTTGAATCAAAATTTCTGTGCCGCCGATAGCATTGTCAATGTTGGCGATGAAGTAGCGTTTATGCCACCGGTTACAGGTGGTTAAATATGGATTCTTCAGCAAGGAAGCTGACCCGCTTTATACCAAAACCTCTCGAGAATATTGGGAGAAAATTAAACCCTAAGCAAATTATTACGGCTTTGACGGCGATCGATGCAGAGGCGAAAGCTGAGCGTTTACTTCGCGATGATGATGCTGAGCGTAAACGGGTTTGGCTAGTTATTATCGTAGCGTGTATCTGTTTATTACTCGTCCACTACTTAAAGTACTCGTCGGTGCTCGCAGAAACAATACGCTTACTAGAAAGTAGTTTCGGGATTGAAAACCATCAGTGGTCGCGTGAGTTTCGTTATCACCCTTATCGTGAATTAATCGGTTACCTTTGGTGGGGGGCATGGAATCTAATCGGTTTTCTGATTATTCCCATGTTAACGATTAAGCTGGTAATGAAACAGCCGCTGAAACATTATGGTTGGCAAATGGGTGAGGTTAAACAACATTGGCTAGGGTATGTCTTGCTAGCCTCTCCGATTATGTTTTTCGCTTTTTTAGTCAGTTTTCGTGATGACTTCGCTAACCATTATCCATTTTATAATTTGGCCCATAAAAGCTGGCTAGATCTTATATTATGGGAATGTATTTATATCGCTCAGTTTATCGCGGTAGAATTTTTCTTCCGGGGCTTTTTAGTCAATGGCTTACGTATTCCTTTTGGTAGTTTGTCGATAGCGGTTATGTGCTTACCTTATTTGATGTTGCACTTCCCTAAACTGTGGCTGGAATCGTTTGGCGCGATATCCTTTGGCTTTTTCTTAGGCATACTCGCGTTGCGTTCAAAATCAATTTGGGGTGGTGTTGCGGTACACGTGTCTATTGCCTTAATGATGGATTGCATGGCAATGATGCAAGGGAAGGGCTTTCCTGAACAGCTGATGCGTTAAGGAAAACTGAAGATTTAGCTGATTTTAATAGCTTTTAGTTATCAACAGATATTTTAAGTTCTCAAAAGTAATAACCCAGTAAAAACAAGCGTTTCTCCAATTTAACTATTGGTCTTTTGGTCGTGCTAGCTATACTAAGGGAATGAAATTATTGTTTTTTACGCTTGCTGCCATTTTCTCGAATACTTTATTTGCTGCGGACCCTATCAAGGTGGCCGTAGGTATGTACCCATTTGCGCCGTTTGTTGAGCATAAGGGCTCTAGCGGTGATGTAGGCATGACTGTCGATTTAATTACGGCACTGAATAAAATCCAAAAAAAGTACCGCTTTGAAACAATTTTGATTCCACCTAAGCGTCGTTATCAGTCCTACAAAGATGGGCATTATGATGTGATCTTTTATGAGAGTCGAACGTGGGGTTGGCAGGATATAGATATTGATGCCTCAACAATTTATCAAACTGGGGGGGAAGTTTATGTCGCGTTGAAGCAACCAGGGCGTGGACAAGAATACTTTGAAAAATTTGATGATAAGCAGATGATGGGTATACTCGGCTTCCATTATGGCTTTGCTGATTTTAATGCCGATGAAGAGTTCTTAATAAAGAAGTTTCACATGTTATTATCTCATGATAATGATAAGAATTTGAATATGCTATTACGAGGCCGCGGCGATGTTGTTGTGGTGACTAAAGCATATTTGCATCGCTTTTTGCTCAATTACCCTGCGGCAAAAGAGAAGTTATTAATCTCAGAAAAACTCGATCAAGAGTATAATCATACGGTGCTGGTGCGCCCGGGAATCAAGCCGAGCGTCGTTGAAATAAACCATATGCTGGAAATACTCGATACCTCAGGGGCTCTTGATGAGTTGCTGAAAAAATATGGCATCAGCCAGCATTAATGATGCATTGCCTGATGACTCATCGCACTTAAGCTATCGATATCAATCTCTGTAAATCCTATAACTTTTCCACCATGATCAATGGCAAATTGCTTTGCGTCTTGTTGTTTTAAGAAAGAGGCAAGCGCTGGCCCCATGGCGCCTTTAAGGTTATGGCCAACAACAAAAAAGGCTGATTTCGCATCAATATACTGTGCCTTTTCTTGCTCATCCCAAGGGGCGCTGGCCACATCATGAACGTAGATGTGTTCGATTCTATGTTGATGCTCTGGTTGCAGGGCATAGGCAAACATATCCCGAGTCGAACAGAAACGCTTAGCGCTGGTCAAACCACGTTCGAATACTTGACCTTTCGGCCCTGGGAAGCGATTGATATACATGCCGCATAAATCACACTCTTCGCCATTTTGAATAATTACCGGCTCAGGTGCTACGACGTTCTTGTTTTCTTCTTGGTTACAACCCGAGATCAGGGCTAAAGAGAAAAGCCCTGTCAGTGCAATAATATTAGTAATAAATTTCATTATTCAGACAACTCTTTTTTATTAAAAATCCACCAAGAGCATGCCAAAGGTAAGGCCACCCAAAGCAACATAACGGAAAACAGGTAGAAGGTACCATCGGCACCATTTTCTGCAATTTGTAATACTCCAGAATAACTTTCAGCACCAATAATGGTATAAACCAAGATACGGAATACATCCGTTGGATTAACCCATAACAGAAATGGCACTAGGGTTTCATTAATATTACCTTCACTGGCGACCAGTATGGCCATCAATACCAAATCAAAGACCAAAACAAATAAGAACCAAACGATTAATGCCAGCCCTGCTGCTTTCGATTTTTCCGCCACTGAAATACTGATGATGTATGCGAGGGCGATAAAGACCCAGCCTAATAAGCTGGCTAAAATAATGAACTGTCCGAAGGCTATCAGAACACTCGCAACATCCACATCACTGATTAAGCAAATGATAATAGCGGGTAAGCCAAAACCTAAGACTGAGGCAAGGGTGATGATCGCTGCCTGGCCACTAAACTTACCCAATAATAATTGCGCATTGCTCAATGGATAGGTCATTAATAATAATAACGTGCCTTGTTCGAGTTCACCGACAAAACAGTTATAGGCCAACATTAAAGCGATGAGTGGGATTAACATCACGCATAAACTGGCGAGGCTCACTAGGGTCGATTCTAAAGAAGAAAATCCTAATACACCTGCAGTAGCTGAGCCAAAGTAGGCGAGACCTAAAGACATTAAGATAAAAATAACCGTAATAGCCCCAGTCCAGCGGTTGCGGATGCCATCGCGAAATTCTTTTTGTGCAACAATTAATATTTTATTCACAGCAACTAAACTCCTTGTGCACTATTAAAGTCAGATAAGTAAAAACGATACAGGTCTTCTAATGATGGCAATTTAATATGCAAGTCTTGTAGAGCTTGTTCCGACGATAAGCGTTTTAAAATATCCAGCTTATGTTCTGCTGAAATAGAGAAACGATTATAGTGCTCTGCTTGAGAAGTACTCGGTAGCCAGTCTGATTCTGTAATCAAGTCATTCATTTTCGTTTCGATTTCTGGGCGTGATAAACCGGAGACTGAAACTTCAATGGGCAGGTTAGCGGTTTTACGTAATTCATCCAATGGCCCTAAGGCAAGCTTACGGCCCTTGCTTAATATCATAGCGCGATCAATGTGGTGTTCAACGCCGGGTAAAACGTGGGAGCACAAAATGACGGCGCAACCTCCGGATTTTAATCGATCTACCGTGAGATAAAAATCTTGTGTAGCGACAGGGTCAAGGCCCACAGTCGGTTCATCGAGAATTAATAATTTTGGTTGCCCTAAAAATGCTTGGGCTAAGCCTAGGCGTTGACGCATGCCTTTTGAATAGGTCTTTACCGCTCGATCACTGGCATGGCTGAGGTTTACTTCGTCTAATAAATTATCCGCTTGAGCTTTATTATGGCCTTTGAGCTTGGCTAGGTAATGTAAAACCTCTCTTCCAGTGAGGTGCTCATAAAAACTGACGTTTTCGGGTAAATAACCAAAGAGCGTGCGGTAGTCGTGGGCTTGGTTACTACGTGGGCAATGGCCCAAGGCGCGTACTTCACCACCACTAGGCTTTAATACACCCAAGATCAGCTTCATCAAGGTACTTTTACCTGCACCGTTATGACCAAATAAGCCTAAAACTTCACCGGCTTTCACCGACATGTTTAACGGGTGAAGTGCATTGACGTTTGGGTAGTATTTGCAAACGTCTTTTAATTCTACTGCGATATCATTCATAACTAGCGAGTGCCTTTTCTGTAGGCTTACTGGAATTTGATTTAAGCGGATTAGGTTTGATCGGGTTTGGCTTCATTAGGGGGTTGGAGTCTTTCACCCCAGGTGCTTTTAAAACCGGAAACTGTTGCTGCACCCAGCGTAATAATAAAACTGCTGGGCTATCCATTAAAAATTTGGCTTCGGGGTATTTCCAAAATAATTTATCAATACCGTCGTTGGGTTCAAAGGGCACATCGCCTTTACCATCGCCATCCATATCCCAACCTTGGTAATTACTCCAATAGTTTCCTTCTTGCTGACCATCAACCTCTTGGCTCCACTCTTGAAGTTTATTTGAGACGTATTTCACTTGGATTTGGTTATCGATAAAGGTATTGCCTGAAATTTTAACCCCTTCAGAGCCTGCGGTTAGGTGAATGCCAATTTCTGCATGTTCTACGTGATTATTACGAATGGTATTGTAACCAGAGTTATAGATAAAAAGCCCCTTACCATCGCGGCCCATGACTTTTTTATCTTCTGGGGTCCAGACATTTTTAATCACGTTATCTTCAAAGTTAGAGTAGATAATGAAGTTAATTAAAAAGCCATAGTCATGGCTATTTTCAGTCACGTTGCCACGAATCTCTAAATGACGAGAATTCATCATGGCGTAACCAGCGCGAGTATCGTAGGCGTAGTTATTAAGAATTTTATTGTGGTAAGAGTACATGTAGTGAATACCATAACGCAGATCGTGCACGGTATTATTGGCGAGGGTATTATCGGTGCTGGAGATAACATATAAACCGTCACGGGTTTTGCTAATGTTATTATTGCGGACTTCGGTATTTTTCATGCTGGAAATTTGAATGCCATTACCTCGATCTGCCGAGCGTAATGCATCATTGCCGATGACGGTATTATTGGCGATGAGATTATGTTCACCACGCTGTAACCAAATACCAAACCCCGGACCTTCTAACTGGCAGTTTTTAATGATTATATTTTTAGAGTCTCTCTCAGAATAGATGCCAGAATTTTGTTCGGTAAGGTCATCGCCCCAATTAATAATCTTTAACCCATCAACGGTAATATTTTGTGCTTTTAGCTCTAAACCATGACCCTTGCCTTGGGCATCGATAATGCTTTTATGGCTGCCACTCAGTTCAATGCCTTGGCTGATGGTGAAATTGCCGAGATAAGTTCCAGGCAGCAGTTGTACCTGATCTCCAGCTTGACTAGCATCTAAAATAGCTTGCAAAGAATCTTGGCTAGTAACCTGCCATAGCTTGGCATGCGCGCTGGGTAATAGCGCGATGAAACAGGTAAAAATGAATAGTGTCTTGAGTGACTTCAACAAGATTCTCACTTAGGAATAAAAGGTGTAAAAGTGAGTTTTAAATTAGCATAAAAAAAGCCTAATTTCGGCTGAAATTAGGCTTTATAGAGGGCTAAATCATAGGTTCTTGAGGTAGGTCATTAGACCCACCACAAGACGTTATTTTATCTATGACTATTTTGGCTCAACAAACATACGTCCACGCATTTCCATGTGTAGCGCATGGCAGAACCAGTTACAGTAATACCACTGAACCCCTGGCTGGTTAGCCGTGAAAGTAATGGAAGATGTCGCTTGTGGACCGACTTCCATCTGCACACCATGGTTGGTCATACAGAAACCGTGAGTTACGTCTTCAATGTTATCTAGGTTAGTTACAACGATGGTGACTTCATTACCCTGTTTCACTTTGAATTCAGATAAGCCAAACATGGGCGCTACTGAGGTCATGTAAACACGAACCTTGTTGCCGTCACGAATCACCTTGTTATCGGTTTCAACGTTAACACCGTCTTTTTTCGCCATCGCAATGGTATCAGCGAAAATTGGATCATCACGAGTCCATAGCTTCTTAGGCTTTAATTTACTGCGGTGCACAATCATACAATCGTGTGGTTCAGCGTACGTTGGGCCATCGTGTACGAGCTTCATTTCGTCGCCAGAAATATCGATCAACTGATCGTTCTCTGGGCGTAATGGACCAACCGGTAAGAATCTATCTTTCGAGAACTTACAAAGCGAGATTAACCATTTACCATCGGCATCACGAGTTTCACCAGCAGAGGTATGGTTGTGTCCTGGCTGGTAATGAACGTCTAGCTTCTGGCGAATGTAGTTAACTTTCTTACCTTGATACGCTTCAATCGCTTCTTCAACGTTCCACTTACAGATTTGGCTATCCAAGAACAAGGTAGTATAAGCATTACCCTTGTTATCAAACGCTGTGTGTAGTGGTCCAAGGCCTAGCTCTGGTTCTGCAACAATGGCATCACGCGGCTTGATCTTATCTGCGAATAGGTCAGGTAATTTCTTAATAGAGATGACAGAAACCGTAGGAGATAGCTTACCATTAGCAACAAAGTATTCACCGTTTGGTGACGTGTTCATACCGTGTGGTGATTTAGGTACAGGAATATAACGGGTTAGCTGTGAACCTTTAGTTCCGTCTAATACTGGAACCTTGTTGCCGTTATAGGTTTTGAATTTGCCTGCTTTAAGCGCTTTTTCACACGCATGGAGATCGAATACAACCACGTGGTCACGTTCTGCAGAAACCATTTCACCAAGCGTCATACCCATTTCAGAGTTATAACAAGTCGAAGCAAAGAAACGACCGTCGTAATCTGCGTCGGTATTATCTAAGTTCCCATCTACCATTACTTGGAAGGTGACTTCCATTGTTTCAGCGTCAATGACGTTGAACAAAGAACGGTAAGTACTCACGTCTTCCATGGTTGAGCCGTCATTCACTAATGGAATTTCGAACTCACCATTACAGATAACGTATTTAGTATAAGGTACCTTTTGAACACGCAAGCCGTGGATGGCTTGTACGTTTGGCACTGTTAGCATTTTATCGGTTTTCATCACGTCACAACGTATACGGGCAACACGGGAGTTGGCTTTATCGTTGATGAATACGTACTTACCGTTATAGCGACCGTCAGTCATGCTCATGTGAGGGTGGTGTGAGTCACCGGCATGTAGATGAGCACTGTCACCTTTAATGCGCTTAGACTCATCGGTTAAGCCCCAGCCAGTTGCACTGTCTGTATTGAATACTGGAATACGCATTAGCTCACGCATGGATGGAAGGCCCATGATACGCACTTCACCTGAGTGACCACCACTCCAGAAACCGTAGTATTCATCCAGCTCACCAGGATGAACAAAGGCTTTATTATTGCCCGCATCGGCGGCTTGTGCTTTTGCACTGGCGGCAAACATAGCAGCAGTCATTGGCACGGCACCGGCGGCGGTCGCGACTGCACCCGCACCTAAGAAACCACGACGGCTTACTTCAAGTGTGCTTTCTTTTTTACCGACGACAGGAATCTCAACGTTATCATCAATTTGATCAACGGGATTTTCATTCTTATCCATAATGTTTTCCTTATTTTTCATATTAATTCTTAAAAATTTTTAACTCGAGAAGTTTTAGTCAACAATTCGAATCGGTTCCGCTGGCGTCGCTTTTTGCTTCTGACGCTTTAGCTTTTTCTGCTTGGCAACGAGCGGTGGACACTTATTCTCATTCTGATAAGTGACCTGACAATCTAAGCAGTGGTGGCACTCACGTAGATTGATTTCGCCATTCTTTTCAATTGCCCCAATCTCACATTCAACCGCACATAGCTGGCAAGGTTCGCCGCATTCTTTGCGACGCTTTAACCAATCGAATAAACGAATACCCGATGGAATTGCTATTGCGGCGCCAAGAGGGCAAACGTAACGGCAATACACTTTACGACTGAATACTGAAACTAGAATCAAGGCGCAGGCGTATAAGATGAATGGCCAGTCACGATCGAAACTTAATAAGAAGACGGTTTTAAAAGGTTCAACTTCAGCGTAAACCTCAGCGGTTTGCAAAGACTCTAACGACAAGCCAAACAAGCCTAGCAATACAAGATACTTCACCGCCCATAAGCGTTCATGAATGGCGAATGGAACAACGTATTGTGGAATTTTTAATTTAACCGCCAGCTCACCGACTAATTCTTGCAGTGCACCAAATGGGCATAACCAACCGCAGAAGATGCCACGGCCCCATAATAAAATGGTGATCGCGATGAAGATCCATAAGCAGAAAATAATGGGATCTAATAAGAAGGTCTGCCAATGGAAATCAGACATCAAGGCTTTCATAAAGGTGAGCACATTCACCACGGAAACCTGACCTAACGAATACCAACCGACAAATAGCACGGTATAAATTAGGAAGGCGCGACGGAAGGTATGTAAGAAACGTGGGAACTTAACCAACCAGTCTTGTAAGAAAATCACGATGATAATTAGGATCATGCTGATGATTAAAATAGTGACAGGCAGCTGCTTCTCGATCCAAATTTGCTGCCACATAGGCAGATCACTAAAATCTTCTTTCACTTCGACAATCGGGCGTGACAGGTACTGCTCAATCGGCATGTAATGCGTTTTGAAACTACTAAAAATACTGTCTAACGGACCGGTTTGACGACGTACGAGTAGTTCGATTTCCCATTCACTACCAGGGTTGAATTTATGATGGTCACGAATAATAAAGATCGACATCTCGGCAAAATGCGGGGCCGCAGTAGAATAAATATCATTGATACGATACTGATCTAGATCGCGAAAGCTGAAAACATTATCGCCTTGGTGAATTTGAATGCGATCGAAAATTCCCCCGCGTACATAGCCAGACCCTTTGAACGAAAAACCGTTACCCATTAAGGCCAACGCATGCTCACCTTCTTTTAACTGGCTTTGTAACCAATCATATTCACTATCGCCAATTAGGTTGCGACCAATGGTAGGAATATTTAGTTGGGTATAATAAAGATCGATAAAAGAGGCATCAGCTTCATCTTGTGAAAGAGGGTTGCTACGCTCACCTTCGGTGCCGATAAAAGATTCTTCAATCTGACCGTTGTTCAATGTCATACGGCGAATAGAGCCATCGCCAGTGAGTTGCGTCCAGTCTGCGGTTTGGAAAACATCTTGCTTAATATCAGCAATGGGCTGAACTTCTTCGTCAGCAATATCGATGATGCCGGTATATTTAGCTACCTCTTTCGCGGCGCGCATGATGCCAAGGTTAACCACCATCACGGTTACCGTTGCGCCGGAGAGACCATCGACATGAATGCTATCGTCTTTTTTTAGTCCACCAATTTTCACTAGGTTAGTAGACATCAAGCCCGCGTACTGGTCAGTGAAATCATGAAGTTTTTGTTCGGGGATGCCGACTAATAAAATCGGTTCGTGATGTTCAAGTACATTAACGGCGATGATTTTTCCGTCAGTATCCATAGATACTAGGCTATTTACCGGTTCACCAGAATACGCAGGAATTAACGCAATATCATCGGTTTCGAAAGCATAACCGATAATGTCAGTATCTTTTTTGATGGTCCATATTTGAAGCTCGCCTTCTAATTCAGCAGACTTTACTCCAATATCAGTCGCTTGAGGAAATGCGGCGGTAATAAAAGGTTCGGCAGGTTTTGCTGGGCTTACGATTAAGCCTCCAGCAGAGGTTAAGCTGGAAGCTAAAAGTAAAAGCATTAACACAACAGTCTTACAGCGTAATAAAAAACAGACTAGCTTGTTCACTTGTAGACCTACTTGAAGTTTTTATAAAATAACCACAAGTACTATCTACCTAGTGCGACAATTTGTCACACGCGTTTACCTTAGTTTGTTGATATACATCAAACTAAGGTAGATTGTTTTTTAAACCTTTTTTAATTAATTAAATGAGAGAAATAAAATTGATGTAAATCAAGTTTATTTCAGTCGATCAACGATTTTTATCACGTATAACGAGTAATCGTATTTCCGTCATATCTTCCATTGCAAAACGAATACCTTCGCGCCCAACCCCCGAGTCCTTAACTCCTCCGTAAGGCATATTATCGACACGCCAACTCGGTACGTCACCAATGACGACACCACCGACTTCTAATTCATCCCAGGCTTTATTCATTTTATAAAGATCGCGAGTAAAGATGCCAGCTTGCAAGCCAAACTTACTGTCGTTAACCGATTTTAGCGCATCATCGAAGTTAGAGAACTTGCTTAATAGTGCCGCGGGGCCAAAGGCTTCTTCGGTATTTAATTGCGCATGGTTAGGTACTTCTTCTAACACAGTCGCATCGAGCATCGCGCCATCTTGCTTGCCACCCACGAGCAGCTTACCGCCGAGCTGTACGGCTTCATCAATCCAGCCTTTTAATCGATTTGCTTCCGATAATGAAATCATCGGGCCAACAAAGGTTGCTTCATCTTTAGGATCTCCCATTTTTAACTGGGAAACTTTGGCGATAAATTTATTCTTAAACTCATCGTACAAAGATTCATGAACCATGATTCTTTGTACACCAATGCAGCTCTGCCCGGATTGATAAAAGGCACCAAAGATAATGCGCTCTACCGCATCGTCTAAATCTCCTGGGTTATTGCCAGTATCTTCATCAACAATACAAGCGGCGTTGCCTCCCAATTCTAAAATGACGGGTTTCTTACCTGCGCGCGCTTTTAAATCCCAGCCCACATCGGGAGAGCCAGTGAAGCTTAATAATTTAAAGCGATCGTCCACTGTAAATAAATCAGCGCCATTGCGGGAGCAAGGAAGAATAGAAAAAGCACCTTTGGGTAAGTTCGTTTCTGCAAGTACTTCACCAATAATTAACGCTCCGATAGGCGTGCGGCTGGCGGGCTTTAAGACAAACGGGCAGCCAACCGCGAGGGCGGGTGCAACCTTGTGCGCGGCTAAATTGAGAGGGAAATTAAATGGCGATATAAACGAGCAGCGCCCAATGGGAACTCGCTTATACATGCCGGTATAACCCCGTGCTCTAGGAGCGACTTCGAGGTTCATTATTTCCCCGCCCATACGCACGGACTCTTCCGCAGCAATACGGAAGGTATCGATGAGTCGTCCGACTTCACCACGAGCATCTTTAATGGGCTTGCCCGCTTCGATACATAAAGCGAGTGCCATTTCTTCCGCGCGCTCAGTAAATCGCTTCACGCAATGATTGAGAATATCTTGGCGTTCATAAGGGGCCATCTTGCGTAAGGCTTCTTGGCTCGCTTCTGCCGCGGCTATGGCTTGGTCTATAGCGGCTTCATCGGCTAATGCCACCTTAGTCGCCACTTCTCCTGAATATTTATCGGTGACTTCTAGATCTTCATTGGCGAATATTGCTTCATTCGCCAAATAGTAGGGATAACTTTTATTTAACATATAGGTGTCCTCTTTCCCTAAACCTTTGCACTCAGTTTGCGTAATTGGTTATTTAGAATCTCATCGTTTTCACTGTAATCGATGGGAACATCGATTAGATGCACGGCGTGGTCTTGCATACAGTCTTGAATCAAGGGTAATAATTCTTTAGCCGCACTGATGCGGTGACCCTTACCTCCGTAAGACTCTACGTATTTTACAAAGTCAGGATTGCCATAATCTAAGCCGAATTCGTCAAAATTCATATTGGCTTGTTTCCATTTAATCATGCCGTACGCATCATCACGCAAAATCAATACAATAATGTGTTGGTTTAAACGCACGGAGGTTTCAAGCTCTTGGCTATTCATCATAAAGCCGCCATCACCACAAATAGCGATTACTGGGCGATCAGGGTAGACCAATTTAGCCGCCATCGCGGAAGGTAAGCCGGCTCCCATAGTCGCTAAGGCATTATCGAGCAAAACGGTATTGGGTTTTTGCGCTTTATAATTACGCGCAAACCAGATTTTATAGACGCCATTATCTAACGCAATAATTCCTTCTGCGGGCATGGCTTTACGTACATCAGAAACCAAGCGCTGTGGATAGATTGGGAAACGGTCGTCACTACAGCCATGAGGTAATTCTTTTTCTTCCGCGGCTTTCACTTTATCAAAGTAACTGAAATCCCAATGTTGCTGAGTTTGAAGCTTTTCTATAATGGCCCAAATACTATTAGCGATATCACCAATCACTTCCACTTGCGGGAAATACACAGGGTCGACTTCCGCGGCCATGTAGTTAATGTGAATCACTTTCTTATCGTTATCACGCATAAAGAAAGGTGGTTTTTCAACAACGTCATGGCCGACATTAATAATAAGATCGGCATGGGCAATGGCGCGATGAACAAAATCACCATCGGAGAGTGTGGTATTACCTAAGAATAGATCTTTGGTTTCATCAACCACACCTTTACCCATTTGTGTGGTGATAAAGGGCAGCTTAAATTCATCAACTAAACGGGTGAGCATTTTGCTAGACATTTTTCGATTTGCGGCAGCGCCAATTAATAACAGTGGCGACTTGGCGAGCTCAATCATGTCTACGGCATGTTTGATGGATTTCTCTTCTGCGATAGGGCGACGGACTGAGCTTGCCGGAATTAGGGTTGGGCTGGTTTCTTCATCAGCAATGTCCTCAGGTAATTCTAAATGTACTGCTCCTGGGCGTTCTGCGCTGGCAATGCGAAATGCTTCGCGGACTTGTGATGCAATGCGTTCACCGCTGACAATTTGCGCCGTATATTTTGTGATGGGGCGCATCATGTCAACCACATCCAAAACCTGAAAGCGGCCTTGCTTACTGGCTTTTATCGGTTTCTGCCCAGTGATCATCAGCATCGGCATACCACCAAGTTGGGCGTAGGCCGCAGCGGTGACAAAGTTGGTTGCACCAGGGCCTAGTGTTGATAAGCAAACACCTACTTTCCCAGTTAGACGACCATAGGTAGCCGCCATAAAGCCTGCGCCTTGTTCGTGACGCGTTAATACAAGTTTAATAGAAGAAGTACGTAGGGATTCTAAGACATCTAGGTTCTCTTCACCCGGGATGCCAAAAATATATTCTACGCCTTCTTGCTCTAATGCTTTGACGAATAAATCTGATGCTTTCATGTTCAAACCCTTTGATCGACTTAATTAAAGCCTAGCAGCTCAAATTGAGCGTGCTGAAGATATGTTTGAACACAAGATAGCGAGAAAGTTTATCCGGCTTCTTCTATAGCCTGATGACTTTTTTCGATTGAGCTTATTTGTGCTGTATTAGAGAGCGGTTGTTCAATATTGTTAAGCACAAAGTCCATCATTTTTTGTACTCGGCCACCATCCAATTGAACGGGAGATCGCATTATTATTTCAACGCCTTCCGGGTGACCGGCAAGAGTTACAAATAAAGCCGTGGTTTCAAATTCAGGGGGAATAAAATAACTTTTGTCCGCTTTAAATTCTGCGCCACTAAATTGATCAACGTTAAGTAGGCCTAAGTTTGAAATAACGCCTGTGGTTCGGAATACACTATTCTCACGACGCTTTTTAACCAGTTTATCGTTACTTCTACGAATGGTTGAAGTGGGTACCCAATTTAATAGGTGAAACGGAAAAAATTTAAAGAAGCGTGGAATTTCTGCTTCTTTTTTTTCTGCCAGCTGCTGTCGAATGTCTTGATTCCAATCTTCTGCTGTCGTATTTAAATCCACACTAACGACAATTCCACCGGTTAGATTGGCTGTGGAATTTAGCCCTTCTTTATGGGGGCGCATATCCACAGGAATTTGGAAACGAACCGAATTTTCACCATTTAAGCGACTGTAGCGAGCAATTTCTAATGCAACCTTTGCCAGAAGACCTTTATGTTTACCTTTTAAAGTTTGACGTATCCAGCGTGAAGGACTTGTTAAGTCTTGCTGATGATCTAATTTTGCAGCCCCCGTTGCAGCAGCAACATCTGGGCCTAGATCATCAGCTTTAGCGTGATTATTTAATGTTTGAGCCAACTGCATATCGTTAATATGACTATTTTCACCGATGGCCTCTTCTCCACGTAAGCAGCGGAAAACATCGTTGGCGAAATGTAATGTACCTCGGCCGTCCATTGCGCCGTGGTGGGTACGAAAAATAATGAAGTGCTTATTATTATCACTATGTACCAATACGACTTCAGAAGTTGGCCCTGTCCGAGTGGGTAGAGGTTGTAATAAGAAGTCGGCATTATCGTTTGAGCGACCATCCCAGTGACTATGCACTATGCGCAATGGGGTTGAATGATCACTGTCGACCCAACGACTGAAGCCTAAATGACCGACAAGCTTTACTCGACTTCCAGGGTTTGCATAAGAAGCTTTAGTTACCGCGGCTCTGAGTTTTTCACTATCGAGATTACCATGACCTTCTACCACCATTTGATTGACACAAGGGGTATGCAATTGGCCATTTTTTTTGCTATCGCAACTTACGTAATAGCGTTCTATGGTTGAAAGTGGTCTTGTATAGGTCATAACAATTGATCCATTTTTATAGTTATTTTTTTGCATCTTGCCAACCGGCTTCCCAGCTGGAAGTGAGAACGTCGTCTTGATAAGGGCTAGAGTTGGGTCTTAATGAAGTCCATTTGGAGCTGCTACCTTGCTCAAAGCCTTTTTGATAAGCCAGTTCAACAAGATCAGAATTAGCGAGCTGCTCTTCTAACGTTTTTCCCCAATTACTTATTTTTAATTGCCACTCATTGAGTAATAAATAACTCGCGGGTACGAGTAGTAGTGAAATAAAAGTAGCGAATAGAACACCAAAAGCTAGGGATACGGCCATGGGAATTAAGAATTGAGCTTGTATGCTAGTTTCTAATATTAAGGGAGTAAGCCCTGTGAAAGTTGTTAGAGAGGTTAAAAGAATAGGGCGGAAACGTTTTTTACCCGCTGCGCATACGGCATTAAATACAGGAGTCCCCAGTTTTCGTTGTTGATTGATATAATCCATTAATACGAGATTGTCGTTAACGACTACGCCGCTGACGGCAACCATACCGACAAATGACCAGAGGGTGAGTTCCATATTTAAAAAGAGGTGGCCCATGATAGAGCCCAACAAGCCAAAGGGAATTGCGAAGAGCACTAATAATGGCTGGCTATAAGATGAGAATAAAACGGCCATCATTAAATACATGACTAATATCGCTATCAGATAACCTTTCGATAACACCTTAAGAAATACAGCAATACTTTTTTGTTGTCCTGTGGTGCTCCATTTTACTCCTGGATATTGTGCAACGAGTTGATCAAGGTGATTGGCTTTTAGATCATTCTGAATCTGAAAGACAGAATTTAATTTAGGATTAACGTAAGCACTGACCGAAATAATACGTTTCTGTTCATAGCGCTTAATACTATTTTTTCCTTGGCGATAATCAATGTCAGCAATGCTCGACAGCGGCACGTATGTTTGACTTTGTATATAGATCGGAAGATTTTCTAAATGCCACATAGAGGCACGTTCATCAACGGGTAAGCCTAACCAAACACTAATTTCGTCATTTTGAGTTTGAATCGTTTGTACCGTATCGCCTTGATAAGCATTATTTACTTGTAATAATACTTCTTCTAACGTCAAACCCAAGGTGATGGCGTTATCTTTTAACTGGATATGAGCTTGTTGCTTAATACTATTTAACGAATCTCTTACATCAAAAGTCCCTTGATAGTCTGTTAGCTTTATTTTCAAGGCTTGGGCAGCTTCACTTAATTGCCCTAAGTCATAACCGGAAAATTCGATATTTATATCGGGTTTGGCAGGATTTAAACTGGCACTGAATTTGAGTTGTTCACTATCCACAATATCACCAACCAGTTCACGCCAGCGTGTAAGAAGTTGTTGACCATTGTATTGACGATTATTTGCGTCACTTAACTCCAATGTCACTTGTGCTCTATGATCTAAGTCTTGAGATAAGTCTTGGTTGGAAATCTTATCTTTAGGACCGATGACCGCATAAATATGAGCAATAGCCGATTGACCTTCATTTAAGGTTTCTTGGCTAAGTTGCTGAGCAGCCAACTTCAGTTTGTTCACGGCGTTTTCGGTTTTGATGCGAGATGAACCTTGTGGAAAAACTACATTCGCGGTAACGACATCTGCTTCAATGGCCGAAAATAACGCGATTTTCATCCAACCCGTACTCAATAGAACCATGAATAAAAAGAAAGTCATGGTGAAGCCCATAATCACCGTACTCTTATTTTTTAACGCATGAATCAATGCTGGCTGGTATAGATTGTTGATAAAGCTATCCAGTGCTTGACTGAACACATGCTGGACTTTAGTTAGAACTTTCTGCGGCCAATATAATTTACGTGTTTCATTTTTTTCTGCTGCTTTGTTGCCCGCTAGATGAGCCGGTAAGATATAAATTGATTCTAATAATGAAAAGATGAGAGTACAGATAACTACAATCGGAATGGCCTGCATCAGCTTACCTTCGGGTCCAGGTAAAAATAATAGAGGCAAAAAGGCAACGATACTGGTCGCAATCGCAAAGAATATGGGCTTATAAACTTGATAGGTGCCTTTTAAAGAACCTTTGATACCGTACTGTCCTAACTGGTTCTGTTGATGAACCGATTCTCCAACTACGACAGCATCGTCGACAACAATGCCCAGTACGAGAATAAAGGCAAATAAAGAAATAACATTAATTGAGACGTCAAAAACAGGAAGTAAGAATAAACAACCAAAGAAAGATACGGGGATGCCTAGACTGACCCAGAAAGATAAACGAGCATTTAAAAATAGTAACAATACGATAAAGAGTAATAATAATCCTGTAAAAGCGTTATCCAGTAATAAATCGATACGGCTTTTAAAGTGTTTCGAATCATCTTGCCAAATATACAGTGTCATACTCTCGGCGAGAGATTTGTCTTCAATATAAGCATTTAACGTGTCGGCGATATCGATAATATTTTGATCACCAATTCGGTAAATATCCATAGAGACGGCAGGGTTGTGATTAAAGCTGGCTTGGCTCTGCTGGCTATGACGATTATCGCGAATAATCGCTATGTCTCGTAATGTGATTTCAGACCCCTGTTCATCGGAGGCAATAATGATATTACGATAAGCCTCTGCGTCATCACGGGCGGCTTGAGCGGTAATCAATACGTCCCCTTCAAGGGTTTTTAATAGGCCCCCTGGCAGCTGCCCGGTTTGCTGGCGAATTAACTGATTAATTTGTGCAAAGGTAAGATTGTACTTTTCAAGATTATGGGAGGGGATGCTAATTTCAATTTTAGAATCCTTAATATCTTCTAAATCAATGATGCTGATGTTATCAAACTCTAATAATTCGTTACGAATCTGGCGAGCCGTTTTGGTTAAATCTGAGTAATCAGAACGACTGCTGACGATGAGTTTGGCAACACGGTTACGTACATTAAGTTCTTTTACTATAGGAATGCTGGCTTCCTCGGGAAGCGAGTCGTAGCTCTGGATACGATTGTTAACTTGATCTAGGACTTCTTTAGTTTCGTAACCTTCTGCGACATCGAGAGTGATCGCACACTGACCCTCATAAGATGTGGATGTTAAGTCTAGCGTTCCAGGAATATCGTAGACTCTGTTCTCTAAAGGTTTACAAAGGCTAGCTTCAACGGTTTCTACACTGGCGCCACGTAACGTTGTTTGAATACTGATGCGTTCTAACGAGACGTTAGGAATCAGCTCCATTCTAGTTTCGGGAATAGCCAAAGCCCCCAGCAAAAAAATGGACAGCATAAATAAATTTGCCGCTACTGGGTTGTGAGCAAACCAATGAATCGACGCTTTCATTATAAAGCCTCAACTACGGGTTGATCTAAAATGCTGGGTTGCGAACTAGGTTCGACTAATAGCCCTGAGATGAGTTGGTGAAAAGAGGTATTAACGACCTTGTCATGGCGTTGCAAACCGCTGCGAATATAAACCAGTTCTTTTCCTCGATAGAGAATGTTAACGTTTTTACGCTCTAATCGGTTATCCTGATTGATAACCCATACCTGTTGATCGCTTTGAATTAAGGCCCGCGGAAGAATACGCAAGCCTTTAATAATCTTGCCATTGATTCGCGCTTCGATAAAAGAACCTGGTAGTAAGACTTTGTTTTGTTGATTTTCAATACTGAAATTATCAAAGCTAGCGATGACGTAGAGCAATTGATTATTATCTCGTTCACCTTCAATTCGACTAATATTGCCATGCCATACGGTTTCAGGATCGTGAAAACTATTAACTTTGACCTTAATGCTTTCGCTATTAATAGCCTGATCGTGAGTTTTTTCTTTAAGCCCTAATATATCAATTTGATGATCATTTAATGGCAAGCGTACTTCGACTATTTGAGTACCGTATATTTTACTAATGGCGCTTAGACTTTGCAGGTACTCACCTTGGTTAATATTATCGTCAATGACTTTGCCTGCAATCGGCGTCTTAATTTCAGTTTTTTCTAATTGTTTTTTTGCATAATTGAGCGCAGCTAGAGCAGCATTGACCTGACTTTGTGCAAACTTCAGTTGAGGTACATGCTTAGCGTATTTAGAGGACTTTTTACCCGCACTTTTTTTCGCAATACGTGCCTTCGCTTGAGTTTCTGATAAGTGTAACTTGGCTTGATCTAAAGCCGATTGCTTCTGTGCAATATCGAGAATGAAAGGCTGTTGGTCCAGTTTAATTAATAATTCATCTTTCTCAACAAAGGCACCGCGTACAAGTTTTGGGTTTTTGTATACGACTAATCCAGGAACTTCGCTGGTAATATGGCGAATATGAGTCGCAGAGACTTTCCCACGGCTAAATACCGGGATGGATTGATCCTGTAGAATAACGTTGGTAAACGTGAGTGAGGGAATATCAATCATTTCCTCAGCTTTATCCGGCTTTGGCATGTTAATGATAAACCAGCTAATAACAGCAAGGCTAAAGATAAAGATGAGGCTGAATTTGTAATACTTTTTAAAGAAATTCATTATGATTCTTATCTTCTGTTAAATTCAGTTTCCAATCGTTTAAACACTTTTCTGTGAGTGCAACATCTTGACAGATCATAGGGTGAAGCTTTAAACCTAGGGTCAATTGGCCATGCCACTCCATGATGCCTGTGGACACCGGATAGTTCTTTGTGCCTATGCCGCAGCTAACCCAAACTTCGTTCTCATTTTCTATTGGGTTATTGTGCTCTTTTAACGGCCAGCCTCCTAAGAAGCTAAACGAACCGGCATAGAAATTTTTGTTACTTATTTTTTTATAGATATAGCGCACACCGGGCTTTCCAATAAGCTTACCTATGTGAGCCATCTTCCAGGTGCTCCAATGTTCTTTTATTTTTATTTTTGCTTTAATTTCTTGCTGCAGTTCTTTTGGAGTAATGTAATTATTTAAGCAAACATTGATGCCAGAACTGTAATTACTGGTATCAGAATTTAATTCGATAGCACCCCGTAGATTGACAGGGTAGAACCAATAATAATTTTGACTTCCATCGAGTAAGTTATCGGCGATGGCTTTATTTAAAGCCCACATTAAGAAGGTGCTATAAGCGACCTTGTTTTTCTTGGCATTACGTTTAATTATTGCGGTCGTTCTTTTATCAAAATAACTGTTTACGATAGGGGCTGTATTATTATTGTCACAAGGATAGTTATTCTTCCAACGAATCGACTTGGATGGAATATAACCTTTGTCTTTTTTGAATTTTTTATTGAGCTTGTATAGTTGCCACATTCCAGGCACTTGTTTCTCACCACTCTTGGGCAAATTTCGGCAGGGATAACCATGTTCTCTTAATATCGTTGCGACTCCGCCGATACCATCCATCTCACTATGAGCGAAGTTACTCCAGTTTATTTCACCGCTGGACTTTTTCATTTGTCCGATGCTCATATCATCGCTGATACCGAGTTCTTTTCTGACATCAAACCACATGGCAATATAATCTTTAGAGGCTTTCATGCTTCTCTCCTTATAAACGCGAAGGTTCTAAGTAAAATAGGTTTTCGTTTGTGCTCTCGCTCTGATGATCTAGATAATCCGGAACATCACCATAACTGGCGAGATAATGATTGCTAATTAATGTATGAGTTTTAAAATCAGATAATGCTTGATGCAGTGGATCACGCTTATCAAACCCAATTATGAGTGCATCGAATGTCGAATCCTTATACTCAGAAAGGATTTTAAGTAATAGCTCTTTCAAGATCTTAGGCTGATTATCTTTAACCAAGATTGAGTGTAAGCTTATATAGTTGGCGAGCTCTCCAGCAGCAGGAAGTTTCATCCCGCCTAACAATTTACTACTGATATTATTAATATGCCTAAGTAGTTTCATGCTACCGTGATAAGACAAAAATCGAGTCTGTTTGAAAGGCTTTTGATTCCAGCTACCAACAACAGCAATAAGCTCATTTTCATGGAAGTATAAAAAATAGTCACTAATAATAAGGTCGCGGTAGTAAGGGTCATCGCTTCCAATTTTGCTAAAGTCGTAGCAAGGGTAAAACTCTTTTTCTTTTCCATGTAAGTCAAAGAATGATTGAATTGCTCTTATATCGTCAGAGGTCGCGCGTCGGACAGACTCATTCGCTTCAGGATATGCTTTATTTAATGCGACCATGTGGGTAATAAATTGTCCCGCACTGTGGTAAGTCGGTAAAGACAAACGGCCGCTGCTTACGGTATCAATAGAGGCTTTATTCTCATCAAGAATGACAGTTTGCATCCATTCATCTTGCATTAGTTCTTTATATTTTTTGAATAAACGATATAGGGTTCTTCCTCCCTTATATTCATTATGTATTCTAAGATCATTGCCGTAACGGGTAAGGCGCTTTTTACCTTGTACATAGACTTCACGCTTACCAATACTAAACGAAGCGACCAGTCTATCCTTTTGCTTATCTTCCATTAGCCAAACTTCAGGTGAATGGGTCACTACATTCGTAGCATGAAAGAAATTGGGCTGACGTTCAAAATTTAGCTTAAT
>PJEL010000917.1_pt1 | contig 32425 bp, 29 predicted proteins | sample 1853271 | NCBI WGS metagenome assembly PJEL01 (sample SAMN08108733, study PRJNA415343) | Invertebrate metagenome, whole genome shotgun sequencing project. | host: Globobulimina | place: Sweden: Gullmar Fjord | collected 2015-08 | reverse complement strand
ATATCACCATCAAATAAATCCAAGGTTTGTGCAGAATTCGAAATAGGTCCAGATCAATCATTATCAAAAAACATTATAGGAATGATTGTATTTGCTATCTGTGCAGTAATGAGTACTGTAGTCTTTATTTGTGGAGTATCAGCAAAACATAAGGAATGTTGATGATGGAGAGCGACCAACACCGTCTAATGAGGTGGAAATACCATCACCAGTTCGAGCTGAAGGAGAAATGATTGCAACTTAAAACCCTGTAGCAACACCAATGAGTGTCATATTATGTTCCCACCTCACATGTACGTGTTATCCCACCAATAATATAGATTAAATTATCAGCACTGACAACTGATGTCATGTGGGATAAAACCTGCGGTAATTTAGAAATGTTTGATGATTTGGACGTAATCGCTCTCGCAGAGGGTATAGAAACATACGAAGAGTATGTTTGGCTAAAAAATGCGGGCATTGAATTGATGCAAGGCTATTTATTCGCCAAACCTGGGTTTCAAAGTTTACCTATGGTTGATTTTTCATCTTATTAGCGATTCTCCGAAATTGTTCTCTTTGGGATTGTTTTTATCCCACTACCAATCAATTGGCTTACCTTGCCAATCTATATAATCAACGTCGCCATTATATTCTAGGCTTTGTGAATTATTCGTTAATGTGAATAGCTGTTCTGCTACGAATGCGGGTGTGAATAGTTTGCCGGTAGGAACATTTCTTTGAAATGGTTTAGACAGTTCGGTATCGGTTGTGCCAGGATGAAATAAAATCAGTTTGGTCTTTTTTGCACGTCGGTGAAGTTCTATCGCCGCCGTTTTAAATAACATATTAAGTGCCGATTTGGTTGCTCGATATGTGTACCAGCCGCCTAATTCATTATCTTTTAAACTCCCGACTCGTGCGCTAAGTGCCGTGATGGTGCAATCTGTCTGGTGATTTAATAGCGGTAAAAGGCTTTGTAAGCACAGCATCGGAGTTAGTGCATTGGTATGCATTAGCTGTGTAAAATAATCGCCATTAATGTCTTCAAGTTTCTTTTCTGGCATACATTGATCGTAGTGCAATTGACCATTGAATATGATGACTTGGTGTAAAGTGTGAGCTTGATGTTTTATTTTTTCAATGATGCCCGCGAGACTGTATTTGGAATAATCAGTAATGTATTGAGTAATTTGGCCATTGTCGGGTAGGCTACTTGAGCTGATGCAAATAATATGAAATTCTTTTTCTTTCACGTTTTTTTCTTGCACATGCTGTACATAGGCTTGTGCAATACGGCTGCTTGCACCGAATAGAATAATGGTTTTCATTGTTTACTCCTTCGGCTTTCTTGTTGTGCATTGGTTGTTGGCACAGGCTTTATTAGGCATTAAAAAATGGCTAATGGGCTGACGGTATTTCGCAAAGAAGGTATAGCCTGCATCGGCAAAAAATCTAATGCCTGGCAAACGAAGAATTTTTAACCAGCGGTGCTTACCGACGGTTTTCCATGCCTGATAGGTAACATCTAATCCATATAGCATTTCACCGGTATCAGTTTGGGCGTGTAGAAGACTCATGGCTTTTTCTTTATCAATCTGGGGAAAGCGCATATTGAAGTCTTGGGCATTCAGGTCTTCTAGTATGATCTGCTGTTGCGTATCTGCTTTTTGCAAGTATTGCATTTCGGCAGTGCACAGTGGGCAGAGAGCATCGTAAAAAATAATCATTAAAAATCAACTACTTAGTCTGTTCTTCAAGTTTTAATATTTGTTTATGCAGTACATCAGCCTCGCTTGTAATGTAAGAATAGGCTTTGATGTCACCATTACGTTGAGCCTTCATTGCTTGCTCCAGTTTTAACATGTAAGACTTTTTAAGTTTCTTTACTGGGTCTTTTTTAAATAATGAAAACATATCGTTAGCCTGCCATTTTAAGTAACTATTCAATTTACTGTTCAATTAACTACCCTTGCTATACGCAATTTTTGCTCTTTCGGATCATGTATTGGTTGAACGTATCGACTTTGAAACATAATTATTAAAATAATAATTTTTTTGTGAACCTTTTTTAGATTTGCTGCGTAAGTACTCCCAGCTAACGATGTCAGAATGATTTTTACTGTTAGCAATGTATTTTCATTTTATCAAAAGAGGGAGGCGATATGCCTAACTATACTGCACCATTAAATGATATGAGCTTTGTTTTATTCGATGTATTAAAAGCTCAAGATCTAAGCCTGTGTCCAGGTTTTGAAGATGCTAATGAAGAGATGATTCGAGCGGTTCTCGATGAAGCTTCAAAGCTAGCGGAGAATGTATTGCAGCCTATAAACCAGTCTGGTGATATCGAAGGCTGTCATTATGATCCAGAGACTAAGTCAGTAACGACGCCTAAGGGTTTTAAAGAAGCCTATAAAGCATTTGCAGAAGGCGGCTGGTCTGGCCTTTCGGCTTCGCCTGAATATGGTGGTCAAGGCTTGCCACATTTAGTAAAAATCGTTGTTGATGAGATGGCGTGTTCAACCAACTTGTCGATGGGCATGTATCCTGGCTTGAGCCATGGTGCGATCGATGCGTTAACCCTGCATGCCAGCGATGAATTAAAAGATAAATATTTACCGAATTTAATTTCCGGTGAATGGACTGGAACCATGTGTTTAACAGAGCCACAGTGTGGTACTGATTTAGGTCTTGTGCGTACCAAGGCTGATCCTCAGGCTGATGGCAGTTACGCTATTAGTGGTACTAAGATCTGGATTACTGGTGGTGATCACGACATGGTGGACAATATTGTTCATCTTGTATTGGCTAAATTGCCGGGTGCCCCAGATTCTAGTAAAGGCATTTCATTATTTTTAGTGCCAAAATTTTTAGAAGATGGTTCACGCAATCCAGCATTCTGTGGCGGCCTTGAGCATAAAATGGGCATTAAGGCTTCAGCAACGTGCGTAATGAACTTTGAAAATGCTAAAGGCTGGCTGATTGGTAAAGAAAACGAAGGCCTTAAGTGCATGTTCACTATGATGAACTCTGCTCGAATTATGGTGGGCGTTCAAGGTTTAGGATTGGCCGAAAAAGCTTATCAAATTAGTTTAGGCTTTGCTAAAGAGCGCTTGCAGTCACGTTCTCTTACGGGCGCTAAACATCCTGAAGAAAAAGCGGATCCAATCATTGTTCATCCTGATGTACGTCGCATGCTAACTCAGCAAAAGGTCTTCTTAGAAGGCGCGCGCTGCATGGCTTACTGGACGGGTATGAATCTTGATCTATCAGAAAAACATCCAGATGCAGATGTACGTGAAGAAGCGGATGATATTGTTCAAATCATGACGCCCATTGTAAAAGCGTATTTGACGGACGAAGGCTATTTCTCTACTGACCAAGCATTACAAAGTATGGGTGGGGCAGGATTTACTCAAGACTGGGAAGTAGAGCAGCTTCTGCGTGATGGTCGTATTGCCCGTATTTATGAAGGCACGAATGGTATTCAGTCTCTTGATTTGATTGGCCGTAAGTTGATGATTAAAGGCGGTCGTTTACCTAAAACGTATTTCAAAGTGATGCATGAAATGGTTGCTAAAGTTGAGAATGATCAGCTGCAAAACCATTGCAAAATATTGCTTCAGACTTTGCAAAATAGTTTGATGTGGTTAGCGGGAAATGCAATGAAAGATCCTGAAATTGTAGGTGCCGCCGCAACGCCTTTGCTTAAACTGTTCTCATTAACAACCATGGCTGTTATGTGGGCAACGATGGCGAATACAGCAGCAGCTGATTTGACATCGGGTAAATACTCCGAAGATTTTTATCAGGGTAAATTAAAAGCAGCTGAGCATTTCTTTAGAACGGCTAAGTCACAAGCGGATCTATTACAAGCAGATATTGAAGCAGGTAAAGAGTCGTTGATGAGTTTCACTGCCGAGCAGTTCTAACGGTATCTTATCATTACTTTGACTGCTGTTCTCAGTAGAGCTTAATTAAAAAGGCCTCGTGACATTGTCGCGAGGCCTTTTTTTTACACTTTTTACACTGTTCAATTTTTTATTGTTAAAGTTTTCTTGATGGCTAGATGTTATTCAGAAAGCTCTTTTAAAAAGGCAATGGATTTATGGTAGAGCTGGCGTGTTCGCTCTAACGTTACGCCTATTTGCGGTGCAATTTCTCCAAAACTGAGGCTGTCGCTGATGCCAATTCCATGGTAAAGATATACGATTTGTTGCTGACGCTTAGGGAGTTGTTTGATTTTATCTTTTAATGATTCTGCGTCATTAATTATAAGCATGTCTTTATTTGAATAAGTGGATGAATTTTCTTCGGTATATAATGTTTCTTCCAATATCATGCCATCTTCGTAAACAGGGGCATTCATTGATACGGTTAAATTACCAATATTGCTAACCGTTGTAATTTGCTCTTGGGTTAAACCTGTTATTTTTTGAAGTTGTTTTATGGTCGGCTGCTTTTCATAGCGACTATAATAATCTTGCTTGGCCGCTTCTATTTTAAAGATTCGATCACTGGTATTAATAGGAATGCGGATCGCGCTGCGCTTGTAGCTGAGTGCTGTTTTTATTGATTGCTGTATCCACCAGTAAGCGTAAGTTGTAAAGCGATAGCCTTTATTTAAGTTATACTTTTCAGCGGCCTTTATAAGACCAATGGCTCCTTCTTGAATCAACTCTTCAATATCCACGCCTTTATTAGTAAAGCGTTTTGCTATGTGCATTACTAGACGCATATTGCTTTGAACCAGCTCATTACGGTTGCTTATGTATTCTTTTTTTAATGCTTTGGTATACGTATTCAGCGGCACTTCTATATCATTGACTTTCGCTAGAAGAAATTCAAAGACGTTTGATCGATCACATTCTAGTCGCACTAAACTAATCGATAGAGTATCGCTCGATACCTGAGAATTTTTTTGCAAGGGTTTATGGTACTTGCTTAATAACCAAATGTCGTATTGGGTTAAGAAATCGTCGAGTACGGGTGAGCTTTGGTATTGTGCCAGCAATATGTCGGAAACTTGATCTAATAAATTTTCTTGTAGTAACAATGCTTGTGCAAGTTGTTCCATTGCATCATCCATCTTTTTGGCGATGCCAGCTTCTTGCTCAGCCGTTAGAAGATGTATTTTGGGGTAATGCTGGATTAGCGCATTTACGTCATCAGAGTTCATGGTTATGCCCATCTAATTGGTCTATAAATTATACGCATTAGACCGACGATTGGATGCTTGATTCTGCTGTATTGGTGAGTAGCTATTGCATCATTAGCTGATTATAATGGCCTTATATTTATATCTAGAGTTGAAAGTTATGCCTAAAGCGAGTGATATTAAAAAGAATGCAGCTGTTGAATATAACGGTAATGTATACATGGTAAGAGACATTGAGCGCTCTGTGCCTCAGGGCCGTGCCGGTGGCAGTATTTATCGTATGCGTATGTACGATGTGGTAACAGGTAATAAGATTGACGAGCAGTTCAAAGATTCTGATATGTTGAACTTTGCTGACTTGGTACGCCGCCCAGTAACTTTCTCTTATTCTGATGGTAATGAGTATGTCTTTATGGATAGTGAAGATTATACGGCGTTCAGCTTGAACAAAGAGAATATTGAAGATGAGCTGTTATTCATCAGCGAATCAACAGAAGGTTTGTTGATTGTGATTGTTAATGATGCGCCAGTAGGCTTACAGCTTCCTGCGACAGTTGATCTTGAAATCACTGAAACAGACCCTTCTTTAAAGGGCGGATCTGCGACAGCACGTACTAAGCCTGCGCTACTGTCTACTGGGTTGACGGTTCAGGTTCCTGAGCATATTTCTACGGGTGAAATGATTAAAGTGAATGTAGAAGAGCGTAAGTTCGTAAGTCGTGCATAAGCGACTTTGCAGTTTATGCGTTAAAAAGGCAGGCTATTGAGTATCGTAGTCTGTTTTTCTCCCCTTTTTATTTGTCTAAAGCGCCCGTTTCATGGCAAGAAACATTAGCGTCACATCTATCGAATCTCAACTACACTTGTTATACCTTTGCGATAAACGTTTTATAGCGTTTAGAAATAATGATTTTAGGTATCCTAAGTTTTGGAAAATAAATACTTTAAAGTAGCCTCGTTTGATGAGTTGAACGCTGCTCAGAAGCGGCGCTGTGATATTCAAATCAGTAATGATTTGATTGCACGCTCAATGCCTGGGTCTCTGATTGTATTGTTGCTATGGATATGTGTGGCTTCGCTCGTATTTATGAAGGATACGGGTGGAGAGGCTACGCCGTGGTTAGTCAGCTTTAGCATTGCTTTTATCTTTGCTGTCGGTTTGCGTTCTTATTTTCTTTATCTCGCTAAACAGAACATTGAACAAACGAAAATCTGTCGTTTTTACATCACGATGGGCTTATTTTCTAGTTGTCTCACATGGGGCATAATGGCAGCTTGCTCGTATTTACAAACCCCTTTATTGGCCCATCAAGATCTTATCCTATTTGCGACCATTGGCTTGAGTGCTGGTGGCGCGCTTTCTTTTTCACTGTCACGATTTTATGTTTATATTTATGTTTTGTGCATGATGGTGCCTATTTTATTGATCGAATTCTTTATCGCCGAGCAGTTAATTATTGATAAGGTTTCTATCGTTATTGTTTATATCGTTGCTTTATTGTGGGTGACCATTAACCCTTCCCGGGAATATATGCAGGCATGTATTAGTAATTTGCAGCTGGAGGAAATGAGTAATACTGATGGTTTAACAGGGGTTCGAAATCGACGTTATTTTGATTTTCAGCTGGAAGAGGAATTGCAGCGAGCGCAGCGAACCAATGGCTCTGTGGCGCTATTAATCATCGATATTGATCACTTTAAAGATGTTAATGATGAACATGGCCATATTGCCGGTGACGCTTGTTTAATTGAGGTAGCAAACTGTTTACAGAAGTCAGTAAAGCGTATTAGTGATACCGTTGCACGATATGGGGGCGAGGAGTTCGCGATTATCATTGCCAATACTGATGATGCTCATTGTTTAAATCTTGCAGAGCAAATTCGTCACTCAATAGAATCTATTAGCGTATGTGTAAAAGACGTTCCCGTACCATTAACGATTAGTATTGGTGTAAGTCAGTGTAGGGTATCCGATGCGATTTGTGATGCCGAGAAATTGCTGATTTCAGCGGATTCAGCGTTGTATGATGCTAAAGATCAGGGCCGTAATAGAGTCTGTAATCGCATTATCAGCCCCCCTTCTTCCAAGGCTGTGTAGCCACTAAATGTTCGTTCTGGATTTAGGTGTGGTAGCCTTGTTGATCACCTTTTGACAGTTTGAGCTTGCTGGGTGATCTGAAGTGCTTTCTATTGCGTATTTATTCATTATTTATTTAGGTCAGTTAAGATGAATACAGAAGTTATCAACAAAATAAAAATTGGTATTAGTAGCTGTTTAATGGGCGAAAAAGTGCGCTTTGACTCTGGCCATAAAAAAAACTCGTACGTTACGGATACCTTAAGTGACTATTTTGAATTTACGCCATTTTGCCCTGAAGTGAGCATTGGTTTGGGAATTCCAAGAGAGACTATACGTTTGGTAACCGTCGATGACGACATTCGTTGTGTCGGAACTAAAAGTCCAGATTTGGATGTGACTGAAGAGCTGTATCAGTGTGCTGAAGAGCAAAAAGGCTGGATTGCCGAGCTGAGTGGTTATATCTTAAAGAAAGACTCTCCAAGCTGCGGGATGGAGCGTGTTAAGGTGTATAAAGGAATAGAAAAAGGCCAAATGGCTGAAAAATCGGGTATTGGTCTTTATGCTAAGCGCTTAATGGATAATTTTCCTCATTTACCCATTGAGGAAGAGGGCAGATTGTCTGATCCTATGCTGCGTGAGAATTTTATTCAGCGAGTCTATATTTATGCGCGCTGGCAGGAAATGGAGCACGATGGTTTTACGTTGGCTGGCTTGCAGGCATTTCACGCTCAGCATAAGTATATTTTTATGAGTCATAATCAAAACTTGGGTCGTACTTTAGGGGCTTCATTAGCCAATAGCGATCAGGATATTGAAACACTTGCACTTGAATACCTTGGTTTGATGATGACGCTGTTAAAGTCGATAGCGACACGCAAAAATCATGTGAATACATTGCAGCATATTCAAGGCTATCTTAAAAATGATTTGGACGCTGGCGATAAGGAAGAATTGCGCTTAACCATTGAAAATTACCAGAAATTCTTATTGCCATTGATTGTGCCAATTACTTTATTTAGACACCATTTTCGCCGACATCCGAAAGGCTATATAGAAAATTCTTTCTATCTTAAGCCTCATCCTGGTGAGCTTATGTTACTGAATCATATATAGGTAATACTAATAAAGATTAATTGGTTTAGAGCTAATTTGCATAATTAGAGAGTAATCATTAAAGATTCTTTAGTAAGCGCATATATCAACTAATATGGATAGTAGTGGTTAGCAACCAAATGGACTTATGTAACGACCAATATGATTAACTATGCGAATACTAAGCCAACGATCTACCTCGTTGGCTTTTTTACTTTTCTTTCTTTGATCCTTGCTACGGTGTATTTGCAGTCAATTGCAGATAAGCAAAGTGGTGATTGGTTAATTCATTCTGAAAATGAAATAAAGCGGTCAGAGCTTTTGCAAGAAATCGTTACTAACATTGGTTTTGGCGGTTTTATTCACAACTATAAAAACTCAATCTTGAGAAAAGATATTACCGCATTAGAGCAATCATCGGCTCAAATAGCTCGAGCTAGAGAACTTATTCATAATTATAGGGAGATATACCCTGTTGGCGATGAGTTGTTATTGGATGTCGATGTTGTCTTAGCAGAATATTATGGCAATGTGACGTTAATAAAATCGTTAATTAACCAAGGCCTGTCTGCTGAATTAATCGACGAGCAAGTACGGGTTAATGATTTTTCTGCACTTCAGTCGATATCAGCCCTGATTAGCTCGAATAGAAGTGTCTATAAGAAAATCGCGAAGTCTTCTGCAGAAACGGTTGATACATTCAAACAATCAATTCTGGGTATTTTCTTTTTTATTATTTTGCTGGTGATCGCATCAATTTTTTATATCGTTTTTATTCTTAATAAAAATATTTTTCAATTTAAACGTATTGGAATTTTATTTGATTTAGCCCCACTATCAATTATTGCCGTGAATGAGGATGGCTATATATCTTCTGCGAACAAGATTGCTCTTGAAACATTTGGCCTGGATAAAAATACCTTTACCGATATTAATATTGATCAGTTAACCCCAGATGCAATATCCAAACACCACAAAAAGTACAGGGAAGAATTTCAGTCATCTGAAAGAACAGTACCGATGCATCAGCGGGGTGGGCAATTTAATGCGCAGCGCTTAAATGGTGAAGTTTTCCCCGCTAACATTTCTATTGCGACTTACTCTCAAGGTGGGGTTAAAGAAGCGATTGTCGTTGTTAAAGACATATCAGATGAAGTTAAGCAAATACACGATGCTAACTTTGACCCACTCACGCAGTTGCCGAATCGTAGATCCATTGATGCGTTCTTAAATGAAGCTATTTTAAGGTCTAAGCGCCAAGGTACTGAACTCTATATGGCGATTATCGATATTGATTATTTTAAGAAAATTAATGATAAGTTTGGCCATTCATTTGGTGATTCTGTCTTAATCGATTCGGCGAAATATTTACAAGAAAATATTCGTGAAACGGATTTCATTGGGCGCTGGGGAGGTGAGGAGTTTCTACTTATCCTAGAAGATACTTGCGCAGAAGGTGCTTTGAACGTGTGTGAGAAAATACGTATGTATATTGCTGAGCAGTCTAAATTAAAAGGCTGTCAATATACCGTGAGTATTGGCTGTGCTAAATACTCTAAGGATTCAGATACCGAAATCTTATTTGATCATGCAGATGTTGCTTTGTATTTATCGAAAAATGACGGGCGTAATAAAACCACTATGATGTGATTTATTTTATGATGTGCTTATATTCTATGAAGTAAAATATCCTAAGACGCTTCAATTAACGGTATTGAAGCATCTTAGTCTTAGACAATATTCGTAGTAATTACACGAAGAACTAAGCGCTTGTTGTTTCTAATATCGCCAGCAAATCATCTTTCAATTTCAAGCGGCGTAATTTTAACGTTTCTAAACGTTGATCTGATGATGCTTCAGCACCTTCTTCAATTTTACGCACTTCACGGTCTACATCATGATATTCATCAAAGAAGCGTGCAAAGTGACGATCATTCATTTTTAATTCGTGAATGCGCTCTTTGTGTTGAGGGAATTCATGGTGCAAGTTATGGTTTTCAATGCTCATTGCGTATCCTTATTAATCTATTCTTGTGATCTCTTTGTTGATTTAAGAGTAGACCTTTATCAATATTTTTACTTGATGTAGCTCAAGAATATGCAAAAGTTATGAAGGCATTTTTAATAAGGCTTGCTGCACCCATTGCTGTAGCTGATTCACGGGCAGTGCACCTGCAATACGATCTACTTCTTTACCATTACGAAAGACTGCAAGGGTAGGGATGCTACGAATATTCAATTGTGCTCCGAGCTGCTGAGCATTCTCGGTATTCACTTTTGCAAACAGGGCTTGGTCTTTCATTTGATGAGCGACTTGAGCATAAGCAGGTGCCATTGCCTTACAAGGGCCACACCAGCTTGCCCAGAAATCGACAACCACGGGCATATCATTTTTGCTGGTGTATTTTGAGAACTGGCCCTCTGTTAGATCAACGGGCTTTCCTTGCCAAATTGCTTGCTTGCATTGGCCGCATTGGCCTTCGCTGGCTTTTCGGTCTTCAGGGATGCGGTTGGTCGCGTGACAATGAGAGCAAACAATAAGCATAAGTGGGCCTTTAATCTATATTCCAGTTTGGTTATATCTAGTTATAAGGTCGCTTTTACTTTATTCAAGTGAGTCACAAATTCTTCTTTGTGCATTTCACCCAAAATTCTAAGTTTATCTTGCTCGCCGTTAGTGGTGAAAAACAACAGGCTAGGGGGGCCAAATAAATTGAAGTCTGTCATTAATTCAACTTGTTCAGGGGTTTGCTCTGTGACATCAATTTGGAGCCATAATAATTCTGGCCAATGAGCCTGAACGTCCGCGTGATGAAAAACCGCTTTTTCCATGACTTTGCAGGCGATGCACCAATCTGCGTAATAATCGAGCATAACGGCGCCATTAGGATTGGCGGCTAGGTGGTTCTTAATCGCAGCATCGAGTTGGGTTTTGTTTTCGATGTTTTTGAAAGGGCTGGTATTGCTATGACTTTGCAGGTTGCTGCTGGTGGCATGAGTAGGTGCAAGCGGTTTAAGCGGATCATCATTACCTTGTAGTGCGCCGATTAGGGCGAGTACACCATAAACTAAGATAACAAAGGCTAGGCCTTTTACGGTGCGCTTTATGCCCGATTGCGCCGCTTCAATTGGCTCGATGGCACCGAGATAAATCCCATAGATAATCGCTAAGATTCCCCAGAACGCTAAGATCAATGTGGCGTCTAAAAAGCGAGATAATAGCCAAATAGCCACACCAATTAATAGAATGCCAAAGAAGGCTTTAATCTGATCCATCCAGCCGCCCGCTTTCGGCATCATTGACGCGCCGGAAGTGCCGAGAATGATTAATGGCGTCCCCATGCCTAAACCAAGGGCCAATAGAGCGCTGCCACCTAACCAGGCATCGCCTGTTGTACTCAGGTAGACCAAAGCACCGGCCAGTGGGGCGGAAACGCACGGAGATACGACAAGCGCGGATAATACCCCCATTAAGAAAACACTGATTAAACTGCCACCTTTTTGTTTTTGGTTCATGTTATTTAGGCGGTTGCGTAAGCCGCTAGGGAGCTGCAGCTCATAAAGACCAAACATAGATAATGAAAGCACTAAGAATAAAATGGCGAAAATAGTGAGAATCCAAGGGGTTTGCATCCACGCTTGAATGTTTGCGCCTGCGCCGAGCAAGCCTACAGTTACGCCAGCGGCGGCATATGTGATGGCCATACCTAAAACGTAGGTCGTGGATAAAACAAAACCTTTGCTAGGCGTGTGTTTTTGTTGGCCAATAACGATACTGGTTAAAATAGGCACCATCGGCAATACGCAAGGTGTGAAGGTTAATCCTAGTCCTAAGATGAAGAATAAGCCGACGACGCTGAGCCAGGATTTGCCTTCGATCCAGCTTTCATTTTCAGTTGAAGATTCAGCTGCGGTTGCACGAATAGCGGTTTTCGATATTGATGGCTGATGGGTTGATGCAGCAACGGCTGGCCAATCGATATCAAGTTCTATTTTTTGAGGAGGATAACAAAGCCCTGCATCGGCACAGCCTTGAAAGCCAAGAGTAGTAGCGGTATTAGGTATTAGAGCTTTAAGGTCGAATTGAATGTTGATCTGTCCATAAAAAACAATCACTTCACCAAAAGCTTCGTCATGCTTAAGGATACCTTCTTCAGAGAATTCGGTTCCTTGGGATTTGTGCTTACCTTGCTTTAGATGAATCTTCTTTTTGTATAGATAATACTCATCCGCACTGTTCCAAGTGACATTGAGTGCGCTACCTTGCTGTTCAACTTGGTATGGGAAGGCTTCGCTGACAGGTAGAAATTTGGGTTCGTCTTGGATTAGATTATCAAGAACCCCTGCGGATGCTGAGCTGCTGCCCAGGACGGTCATAAACGATAAAAAAAGTGCGGGTAAAAAAGAAAAGCGAGAGACGATCCAAGCCATGTTAAGGCTCCTGTTTAGTTTAGCTGCTCAGTTGCAAATAGGTTAACAGCTTAATCTTAAGGGAGTATTAAGGCTCCTGCTTAGGCCGGCTGTTCGGTGAATAATACGTTACAGCGAAACCTTGGAGCCTTAGTGATCATCCTTGGGGATGAATGATTGCCTTAAGTATTTCGTTCAATGGCGATACGCGCCAAGCTGTGTAGTGCTTGTTTGGCATCAGTATCGACCAAATGGTTCAAACATTCTTGCGCAAGTTCAACGTGTTTGCGCGCAATAGTCTTGGTATATTCTAATGAACCACACGTTTTAACGATTTCTAAGATGGCGTCAATGTCTTCTAAGCCGCCTTTACGGATGGCTTTGCGGATTAGTTTAGCCTGCTCTTCGCTGCCTTCACGCATGGCGTGAATCAATGGTAAAGTGGCCTTACCCTCGGCTAGGTCATCTCCCACGTTTTTCCCCATGGTTGCTGCATCACCTTCGTAATCCAATACATCATCAACCAATTGGAATGCCATGCCTAGATGGTGGCCATATTCTTTTAAGGCTTGCTCTTGTTCAGCATTAGCACCACACAGTACAGCAGCAGAATGGGTAGAGGCTTCAAACAGCATCGCCGTTTTACCCTTGATAACATCCATATATTGTTCTTCGCTGGTATCTGGGTTTTTACAGTTCACTAACTGTAATACTTCCCCTTCAGCGATGACGCAGGTGGAGTTGGATAAAATGTCCATTACTTGCAGATTTTTCAGCTCGACCATCATTTGGAATGAGCGTGAATATAAAAAGTCACCGACTAATACACTAGGAGCGTTGCCCCATTTTTCATTGGCCGTAGGATTTCCACGGCGCATATCAGACGTATCAACAACATCGTCATGAAGCAGTGTGGCGGTATGAAGGAATTCGATCACAGCGGCGAGCTTATTGGCTTCAGACCCTGATGATTCAAGGGCTTTAGCGGTCATTATGACCAGAAGAGGGCGCAAGCGCTTACCACCACTGGAGACGATGTAATCGGCAATTTTTTCAACCAGAGGAACGCGTGAAGAAAGCTGTTCGCGAATCAGTGTATCGACGTCAGCAAAGTCCTGCTCGATAAGCGCGTAAATGTCTTTAACCTGCATGGTGAAAATAGTGCCTTTAGGCTAGAGGGAATAAGGGATGAACATGCTATTGCCAAGGGCGTAAAGTGTCAAGTGTGATGGTGAATCTGATGCTTGCGCTAGGATGGCAGTTGAGTTACAATCTCGCGCCCCGAAATTCCGTTCTCTACTATATTGGAAATCAGAGTATTTCCCGTAAAACTAGAACAAAAGCAACGGCATGCTGAGTAAAATCACTTGCGAGGTTCGGTGTTTAGATTCTTAAATCCATAACGGAGACATTGCGATGTACGCAGTTGTTGTTACAGGCGGTAAACAGTACCGTGTTGAAGAAGGTCAAACACTTAAAGTTGAAAAACTTGAAGTAGCTACTGGCGAAGCCGTAGTGATCGAAAAAGTTTTGCTAATCGGCAATGGCGACGATGTTAAAATCGGTCAGCCTGTTGTTGAAGGCGCTAAAGTAAGTGCTGAAGTAGTTGCTCATGGCCGTCATAAGAAAGTTAAAATTATGAAGTTCAAGCGTCGTAAGCATCACATGAAGCAAATGGGCCACCGTCAGTGGTTCACTGAGATCAAGATTACTAGCATCGCTGGTTAATTCTGACTTTATAACTTATTTATTAATTACGGCGAACTTGGCGGCAGTGATGCACCAAGGGAACCAAATTTGGAGGCTAGAGCATGGCTCACAAAAAAGCTGGTGGTAGTACTAATAACGGTCGCGACAGTGAATCAAAACGCTTAGGCGTGAAACTGTTCGGTGGCCAACAGGCAAAAGCTGGAAACATCTTGGTTCGTCAACGCGGCACTAAGTTCCACCCTGGAACTAACGTTCGTTGTGGTCGTGACCACACTTTGTTCGCTACTGAAGCGGGCGAAGTTAAGTTTGAAGTTAAAGGCCCAAATAACCGTAAAACGATTAGCATCATCGCTGCTAGCTAAGTTTTACCGTTAAGTGTGTTATCAAAGACGCCCTGGCCTTGCTGGGGCGTTTTTGTTTGAGAAAAATGTTATATAGAATTTAGCGCCTGTAAAGAAGGTGCGGATTGTTGAGTGATTTAGCCTGCCGGTTTTATTTGTGTTATCCATCGGTAAAACGCTAAGGACTCGACTTTCATAATGGGAATGAATACGAGAGGTTGCCATGAAATTTGTAGATGAAGCCAGCATCAGCGTAGACGCTGGTAAAGGTGGTAATGGTTGCATGAGCTTCCACCGTGAAAAATTCGTTGCCAAAGGCGGCCCAAATGGCGGTGATGGTGGTGATGGCGGTTCAGTTTATGTTCAAGCTGACGATGCTGTTAATACGCTTATTGATTATCGTTATACTCGTCGTTATCGTGCAGAAAACGGTAAGAACGGCCAGAGCCGTGATATGACGGGCCATAAAGGCGAAGATATTATCTTGAAGGTGCCTGTTGGCACGACAATCATTGATGAAGATACTTTAGAAGTATTAGGCGATCTTGCAGAAGATCAGCAAACATTGATGGTTGCTCAGGGTGGTTTCCACGGTTTGGGTAATACCCGTTTTAAATCGTCAGTAAACCGTGCCCCGCGTCAGACTAAACCGGGCCAGCCTGGTGAGTCGCGCAACATTAAATTTGAAATGAAAGTATTAGCAGACGTTGGTTTGCTAGGGTTGCCGAATGCCGGTAAATCGACTTTCATTCGCTCAGTATCTGCGGCTAAGCCGAAAGTTGCTGATTATCCGTTCACCACCTTAGTTCCTAACTTAGGCGTGGTCTCGGTAAGACAGCATAAGAGCTTCGTGATTGCCGATATTCCGGGTTTGATCGAAGGTGCATCGGATGGTGCAGGTCTAGGTATTCGTTTCTTGAAGCACCTAGTACGTACGCAATTGATGCTGCATATCGTTGATATGGCACCGTTTGATGAAAGTGATCCTGCTGATAATATGTTGGCCATTAGTCGCGAACTTGAACGTTTCTCACCAGCACTTGCACAGCGTGATCGCTGGTTGGTATTGAACAAGTTAGATCTTGTTTCAGAAGAAGAGCATGAAGAGTTGTGCCAAGCTTTATTAGAGAAAACAGGCTGGAAAGGCCCTGTTTACCAGATCTCAGCATTGACCGGTGATGGTACTAAGCCGCTGACCAATGACATCATGGATTACATTGAAGCGCGCCGTGAGCGTGCTGCGGAAGAGCCTGAATTTGCTGCTCAAATTGTGATTGAGCGTGAAACCGTTGAGCAAGAGTCTCGTGATCGTATGGAAGAGTTGGCTGAATATCGTCGTCAGCGTGCCGCTGCCCGTAAGGCCGGTTTGGAAGATGATGATGAAGACGACTACGATGTAGAAGTTGAGTGGGTTCAGGAGTAAAATCTCTTCGCTATTCTCTTTGTAATAGAGGGAAGGGAATATTGAAAATTAGCCGATAGAACATTAATGAGTATCAGAGTGATGAAACCAGCTGTTGATTTAAATACCGCCAGAGACCGCCTTGTATCAGGGCAGCGATGGGTTATTAAGATTGGTAGTGCTCTGCTCACGAATGACGGCAAAGGCCTTAATCGCCCAGGCATTCAAGCCTGGGTAGATCAAATTGCTGATTTGATGTCGCAAGGCATTGAAATTGTTTTGGTTTCATCTGGCTCGGTTGCCGAAGGCATGTCACGCTTAGGCTGGACGTCACGCCCTAGTGAAGTTCATCAGCTTCAGGCAGCGGCTGCGGTTGGTCAGATGGGATTAGTTCAAGCGTACGAAACCGCTTTTAAACAGCACGATAAACACACCGCACAAATCTTATTAACTCACGCTGATTTATCCAATCGCCAACGCTATCTGAATGCGCGCTCTACTTTGCGTACGTTGATTTCCATGGGGGTTGTGCCGATCGTCAATGAAAATGATACGGTGATTACGGATGAAATCCGTTTCGGTGATAATGATACATTGGGCGCTTTGGTTGCGAATTTAGTAGAAGCCGATACTCTGGTTATTCTTACCGATCAAGATGGATTGTTTACCAAAGATCCTCGTCATAATGAAGATGCTGAGTTGATTACGGAAGGCCATGCATCTGATAAATCTTTTGCTGCGATGGCTGGTGATGGTGGTGCGCTTGGTCGTGGTGGTATGATTACTAAAGTAACTGCGGCAGGTGTTGCGGCGCGTTCTGGTGCGGATACGGTGATTGTTGGTGGACGTATTGAGAATGTTTTGACGCGTTTACGTGCGAAAGAAAAAATTGGTACACTTTTGGTTGCAGATACTGAACCGGAAGTTGCTCGCAAGCAGTGGATTGCAGGGCATTTACGTCATTCCGGTGAGTTGATTCTGGATGACGGCGCTGTGAAGGCACTGAAGAAGGGTGATAATAGTTTATTGCCAGTGGGCGTTAAATCGGTAAAAGGTATTTTCCGTCGCGGTGAAGTAGTTGCTTGTTTGGATGGCAAGGGGCGAGTGATTGCGAAGGGGTTGATTAACTTCGACCAGAGCGAAGCGCAAAAATTGTGTGGTAAGACCAGCGAGCAACAGCAAGAGTTGTTAGGCTATGTTGGCGATGAAGAAATGATACACATTGATAATTTAGTGGTGCTTTAAAGCTAAAGAGCAACTTCGGGTTTTTTAGCCGCATTACGCTACCATCGATATTGAGTATGTCCTTATACGACACGCCGTGAATACCTCCGTGTAGGCTCGGAGATCCCATCCCGGGGATCTAACGGTCTGTAACGACATATTCAATACTGATACGCTAAATGCTTTTGCAATTTAGCTGAGCGATTAATTAAATTTCAAAGAATACAAATGTTTGCTGCTAGGTATTAGTGGGTGGCGAGCGCTAGAAGTTAATTTTACAGGCCATCCGATTCCAGGGAAGGAATCGTTGAGCTTACAGGGAGAGCGAAGCGGCGTATTCACAGCGTGCCGCCTAAAATTCAACTTCTAGCGTGAGCAAAAGTGCACGCTGTAACAAGTAATCAATAACAAAGACGCTGATGAGTAAGCATTCTCAGCGAAGTTAATAATAATTTATATTTTCAAACTTTTTGAATAAAAAGGAATGGCAGAATGATTAAGTCAGTTCAAGTACAGAATCTTACGATCGATAACGATGTACCGTTCACATTATTCGGTGGCATTAACGTTTTAGAAAGCCGTGATCTTGCCATGCGTACTTGTGAAGAATACGTAAAAGTGACTGAAAAACTGGGCATTCCTTACGTCTTTAAAGCGTCTTTCGACAAAGCGAACCGTTCTTCAATTAATTCATACCGCGGTCCTGGTATGGAAGAAGGTTTGAAGATATTCCAAGAAATTAAAGAAACGTTTGGCGTACCGATTATTACGGACGTGCACGAACCGTATCAAGCAGCGCCAGTTGCTGAAGTCGTTGATATTATTCAATTGCCAGCATTCTTAGCGCGTCAAACGGATCTTGTTGTGGCTATGGCAGCAACAGGCGCCGCGATTAATATTAAAAAGCCTCAGTTTTTAGCGCCCCATGAAATGCGTCATATTCTAACTAAGTTTCAAGATGCTGGTAATGACCGATTAATGTTATGTGAGCGTGGTTCTAGCTTCGGTTATAACAACCTAGTGGTTGATATGCTGGGTATGGACGACATGAAAGTACAAGCGCCTGTGATCTTTGATGCGACTCACGCATTGCAGCGTCCTGGTGGTCGTACAGATTCAGCTGGCGGTCGTCGCGCTCAAGCATTTGAACTTGCGCGTTCTGGTATGGCATTGGGTATTGCAGGTTTGTTCTTAGAAGCACACCCCAATCCTGATCAAGCTAAGTGTGATGGCCCATGTGCATTGCCATTAGATAAGCTTGAGCCTTATTTGGCACAAATGAAAGCGGTTGATGACTTGGTTAAATCGTTTGAAAAAGTGATTATTGAGTAAGTTTTTCATCTGCTTTCTCATGCATTTATGTAAAAAAAAGGCCCAATCATTGAATGATTGGGCCTTTTTTGTTTCTGTCTCTTTTTATTTCAGTTTATTGTTTAAGTTATGTCTCATTTCTCTTAACGCTAAAGCGAGAATGCACCCATTTATAAAGGGTAGGCAAAACAACTAACGTTAATAATGTTGAAGAAATAATGCCACCAATCACTACGGTCGCTAACGGTCTTTGTACTTCTGCCCCAGTGCCGGTATTAAAGGCCATTGGCACAAACCCTAAACTTGCGACTAAAGCCGTCATCAATACTGGTCGTAAGCGTTGGCTTGCACCTTGCCATACTGCTTGAGCCAATTCTAAGCCGCTCTCACGCAATTCTTTAATGAACGACAGCATCACGACGCCATTTAATACGGCAACCCCTGACAAGGCGATAAAGCCAACTCCTGCAGAAATTGATAGCGGCATATCTCTTAGCGTTAAAGCGATAATTCCACCGGTAAGCGCAAGTGGCACACCCGTAAAAATAATCAGCGTATCGCGTATGGAACTGAAAGCGCCATAAAGTAAGCCTAAAATTAATAGCAGTGTAATCGGCACAACAATACTTAAGCGCTGGCTAGCGGATTCAAGTTGTTCAAACGTGCCACCGTATTCAAGCCAATAGCCTGCGGGTAAATTAAGTTCATTACTCATCAGCTCTTGAGCTTCCGTAATGAAAGAACCTAGATCACGACCTTCAACATTGGCGCTGACAACAATATTGCGCTTACCGCTGCGGCGGTTGATTTGATTGGGTCCTTCGATTTCTAAAATATCTGCAACTTCACCAAGCGGCACATAATCTAATTCTTCTTCATCCTTGGAAGAATAGGTTGAGTTGGGTATTGCAACAGGAATTTGTGCCAAAGCTTGTGGATCTTTGCTTAGGTTTTCATCCATGCGGACTAATAATTTAAAGCGACGATCACCTTCATAGATTAACCCTGTCTCAATGCCGCTCACGGCGCTGCGTAATGTCTCTTGAACATCAGCAACCGATAACCCTAGTAGCGCTAGGTGATCACGCTGGGGCTCTACTGAGATCATAGGAAGGCCTTTTGCTTGTTCCATGCGCACATCTTCGCCACCGGATATTTGACCTAATAGTTTAGCGGCTTTATTTCCGACTTCCGCGAGGGTTTCGAGATCATCGCCATAAATGCGCAAAGCAACATCGGCACGTACGCCTGAAATAAGTTCATTGAAACGCATTTCAATAGGCTGGGTTAATTCGTAATTATTGCCAGGAAGTTCCGCAATCGCTGACCGAATTTCATCTACTAGCTGCTGCTTAGATTTTTTTGGGTTTGGCCAATCGTTGATGGGGTTTAAAATTAAAAAAGTATCGGCGACATTGGGTGGCATAGGGTCGCTGGCAATTTCAGCGGTGCCTATTTTAGAAAATACCTGCTTTATTTCCGGAAATTCAGCAATGCGTCTTTCTAATAATAATTGCATTTCGGTTGCTTGTTCGATCCCTGTGCCAGGAATGCGCATCGCATGCAAAGCGATGTCATGTTCATCGAGTTGTGGTAAAAATTCACTGCCTAAGCGGGTAGCCTGATAGGCGGTAGTAGAAATTAAAATCAAAGCACTTATAAAAACAATAGAGCTATTTTTAAGCGCTAAGGTTAATAGTGGTTGATACAATTTACGCGCATTTTTCATAACGAAATTTTCTTCTTCGTTTACTTTACCTTTCACTAAAATAGCAATGGCAGCGGGGACAAAAGTAATCGAGAAAATTAATGCGCCTAATAAAGCGGCCACAACCGTAAAGGCCATTGGGTGGAACATTTTTCCTTCAATGCCGGTGAGTGCAAAAATGGGTAGGTATACCAGCATAATGATCAGCATGCCAAATACCGCAGGGCGGAAAACTTCTTTGGTGCTTTCGGTAACTTCTAATAAACGTTCTGGTAAGGTTAATAAGCGACCGTATTTTTTTTGTGCTAAACCTAAGCGGCGTAAGGCATTTTCAACCACGATAACAGCGCCATCAACGATAATGCCAAAGTCGATTGCTCCTAAGCTCATTAGGTTGCCAGATACGCGGTTGACTGCCATGCCAGTAATGGCGAATAACATGCTTAATGGAATGACCAGTGCAACAATAAAGGCAGCGCGAATATTGCCGAGTAAGGCAAATAAAACCGCCATTACCAATACAGCGCCTTCGAACAAGTTGGTGCGTACTGTGGCAATGGTTTTATCGACCAAGGTTGTTCTATCGTATAAAGGCTCAGCCACAATACCTGCTGGCAGTGAATCATTAATCTCTATTAATTTCTTTGCGACGGCTTTAGAAACAATTCGGCTATTCTCTCCTAGCAGCATAAAGGCGGTGCCTAATACGGTCTCTTCACCATTAAGCGACGCCGAGCCTGTGCGCAGTTCTTTGCCGTACTTTACGATCGCTAAATCTTTGATACGCACTGGGGCGTCATCACGACGGGCAACCACAAGTTGAGAAATTTCTTCTAAATTATTTAATTGCCCAGGGGAGCGAATTAACCACTGCTCGCCGTTACGTTCAATGTAACCTGCTCCGGAATTTTGATTGTTCGTTTTTAACGCATTAACAATATCGGCAACGCTTATTTTATAAGCAAATAATTTTCCTGGAATAGGGGCAACCTGATATTCGCGAGCAAAGCCACCAATGCTATTTATTTCAGTAATGCCTGCTACTTTTACGAGCTGTGGACGAATAATCCAATCTTGAATCGTACGTAAGTCCTCTGCGCTATAAGGTTTTCCATTATCGGTAAGGGCATCGTATTCAGCGCGTACCGCGTAGGTAAAAATTTCACCTAAGCCACTGGCGACTGGGCCAAGGCTTGGTTCTATCCCTGCGGGTAGTTCGCCTCGAATACTTTGCAGACGCTCACTGATTTGCTGACGCGCCCAATAAATATCCGTGCCTTCTTCGAAAATGACGGTGACTTGGGAAAGTCCATAGCGAGAAAGCGAGCGGGTATAATCCAGCTTAGGTATGCCTGCCATTGCATTTTCAACGGTATAGCTAATGCGTTGTTCTGCTTCAAGGGGTGAATAGCCAGGTGCATGGGTATTAATTTGTACCTGAATATTAGTGATATCGGGTACCGCATCTATGGGTAATTGCGTGGTTTTATAAATGCCTAAACCTGCAATCATTAATGTCAGTGCAAGCACTAGCCAGCGTCGCTCGATGGCGAAGGTGATTAAATGGTTCATCATGATTTATTCCTCGAGGCCGGTGCGATTGAGGTTTTTTTATTAATGGTCATGACTCGCTCCACTTTTTAGAATGTCTGCTTTGATTAAAAAGCTATTCTCACTCACGTATTCTGTGCCTTTTTCTATTCCGGATATAATTTCAATCCACTGTTTATCTTTTTCTCCTATTTCAATTTCACGCGTACTAAACGTATTTCCTTTACGCTCGAAAATAACGGTTTTATTTTCCATTTTTTGCAGAGCGTCGACCTTTACTGCGAGCGCAGCTACTTTACGAGCAATTTCAATATCGGCTTTTACATGCATGCCTGGGCGCCAGTGGCCTTGGTTATTATCAATAATTACCCGGGCACGCGCGATGTGTCCGCCAGACATTTTGGGCGCTATGTAGCTTATTTCACCCATCGATTTTTCATGATCATGCAAGTCATAAACCTTTGCTTTTTGACCTACTTGTAAGCGCTCAATATTTTCTGGAAAAGCTGACATATCAACCCATACTTTTGATAAATCGCTAATAACTAATATTTCTTCAGCATCGACACGATCGCCAGTATTGACTAAACGAGACGTTACCTCTCCCGCTGATGGGCTTTTTAGGGTGTAGCTTTGCAAGGTTTGAATGTTGGTTAAGCGGGCTAAAGCTTGACCTTTTTGTACGTGATCGCCGACTTGCACAAAGACTTTTTCAATCATGCTAGGAAACGATGCATGCAATCGGAATACCTGATCTTGCACTGGGCTAATCACACCAAATAAAGTATCCGTTTGAATTAACGTTTGTGGACCCGCTGTTTCAGACTTGATGCCTGAGGCTTGAATGAAGTATGAATTGATTGTCGTGCCTTCTTGATGATCGTCTTCATGTTCATGGCCGTGTTCATCTTTATCAGAATTTTGATCATGTATCTCATTGGTATAGGCATTCATGCTGCTGGTTAGCAGCAATAGCATTAAAGTGAGAGTGGATGATATTTGTTGTAAATGTTTCATGAATAAATCCTTATTGAGCGCTGACAATTGACTGGCCTAAAATGCGTTCCAGTTCTAATACTTGGTTGAAAATACGGACTTGGCTATTGATTAAGTCCTGCTCTAAATTAAATACTTGGCCTTGTGCATCGATCCATTGGCGAACGGTATATTGTCCTTGGCGATAGGCTTTTTGAGTTGTGCTGAGTACTTCACTGGCTAGAGGAAGTAGCTGAGATGTAATCTGTTTTTCGAGGTACCTATCTTTCGCTAACGCTTGTTGAATGCGTGCTAATTCAATGCGTAACTCACGGCGTTTTATATCGATGTTATCGAGGCTTAATTGCTGCTGTGCTAAAGCACTATTAATGCGTCCGCGGTTTGGGGCTCCGGAAACATTCATAAAGTTTAATGGTATGGCGGCCGTGAATACCAAGGAGGGATCGTGGGTATTTTGATCGTGGGATATACCGAGTCCTAAGTTGATATCAGCGCGACTATTGGCTTGCTCTAGTTGCAGTTGGTTATCGGCTAATCGTAAAAGGGCAACCTGCAAACGATAGTCTGGTAGCTGTTCTAGCTGCTTATTAATTAATAGTGAAAGCTGTTCTTCAGTGGGAAGTTTTGGTAGCTGTGATAGTTTACCTAAGGCATTTTTTAGTTCGCTGCCATCATTCAGCCACATAGAGGCTAATCGTATTCTTTCGCCTTCTATACTGAATTGTAATTGTTTTAATGTGGTATTTGATCGTGCTAAGCGCAGTGCCATATTAGCCACATCAGCTTGGCTAACGATACCAGCCTGTGCGCGCTTCTTAATAATTTTTAGTGCGCGTTTTTCTTGGCCTATTCGAATATTCTGTAAGCTCTGCTGCTTTTGTAAGGCCAGCAGTTGATAGTAGCGGCGACTGGTTTCTGCCAGCACATCTAAGCGAATGATGGTGAATTCAGCGTGCAGTTGTTGCTGTTTGGCATTACTAAACGCCCTTCGATTTTGACGCTTATTGCCGAGTTCGAAACTTTGGCTGAGAGTGAGTCTTGTTTCATTATTGCTTAATTCAATCTCTGCCATTGGCGATGGTAGGCTGTTAGCTTGCTGTATTTCGCCTTCTATCTGACGGATATAAAGCGGGTAGCGTGTGAGTTTTGGATTATGCTCAAGTGTGAGCTGTAGTGCTTTTTTAAGCGTGAAGCGGCTTTGGTTTTCAGCAAAGCTACCGGCAGAAAAACTGCATAGTACGATCAGTAAGCTCATGCGAGCTCGTATTAAATATTTTTTCATAAATATCCCACATAGCGTGATGCCATGTTAATGAACGATGACAGCTATTTAAAAAGCTGTACTCAATAAAAGTATATTGGGGGTGTTCGATAGAACGTGTATTTATGAATATAAGGAGGGAGGTGGTATGGGTGGGCTGTAAGTGAGTGTGCGATAGTTGGTAATAGCGCTGCTAATATTTAAGCTGGCTTTTAGGCTATCGGATCCTGAGTATTGAGTCGTTAAATCGGTGAGGACATGGAAGTGTGTTTCTTCGGATTCACCTTGGCTGCTATCATCAATATCTTGGCCAAAATCGAGTAAGGTTTTTAGGTCGGGGACGATGTGTAAGTGTGGGCTTTCAAAGCTATTGTGTTCACTGGCGACAAGATGCACGGAGGCCCATACGCTATTAATAAGCGTATTGCTTATAATAATAAAGAGCGCCAGAAGGTGCTTTATTGTCACGGGGCAAACCTAGTTGATGTCAGAATAATGGGCCATTAATCCATATTTAGTCAGGGCGGGCAAGTAAGGGAGTGCAAAGATTGCTTATTTGATCAGATCATTTGATCAAGCAATGGGTGCTTAAGATCTAAATAATGGGCACAAAAAAACCAGCCGAAGCTGGTTTTTTTGTTTAAGTCCTAAATTCACTCCGCTGAGTAAATTGGGTCTTAAGCTGAATTCTGAAGATTAAGCTTTAAGAGCTAAAACTGCAGCATTCAAACGGCTCTTAGTACGAGCAGCTTTGTTCTTGTGCAAGATGCCTTTGTTTACCATCTTGTCGATGTAAGGCATAGCATTTGCCAATGCAGCTTGTGCATCGTCATAGCTGTTTGCGTCGATACCAGTTTGTACTTTCTTGATTGAAGTACGAACCATAGAACGAAGGCTTACGTTACGAGAGCGACGTACTACAGCCTGGCGTGCGCGTTTTTTCGATCCAGCGGAATTTGCCATAGTCGGCTCCTTTGGGAATTATTAACTTGAAAATAAGGGCGTGAATTATCCAGAGTAGAGCCTATATTGTCAACAGGCAATTCAGGATATTCATGGCTCTTTGCTTATTCGTGCATAAGTTAACAAAAAACCGATTAAATTCAATGGCTTATTTGTAATATTTAATAGGATGAAAGCTTTAATTTGGCTTAACCGCAAGGCTAAGTGCCATCTGAGCAAGTTCTTCGATGGTTAAATCGCCTTCTTGCCGATACCAATTGACTGTCCAGCTAAGCGCTCCTGTCAATAAACGCCTTAGTATCGCAGGGTCAATAGTAACCGATCCTGCTTCTTTTGCTTCTTCTAATGTGCTTATCCACAGGTTTTCGTAAGTATCGCGTAGCTTGAGAATTTGTAGCTGACTTTCTTCTTTAAGTGATCGCCACTCGTATACCAGAACCGTCATTGCGGCCCCCGTTGTACCGAGTATCGATTCGAGTTCGCAGCGAATTAGGGCTAGGACTTTGTCAGCAGGGTCATTACTTTGTGCCAGAGCGGCTTGCATTAAAGCCGTATTGAGAAGAATGGTTTCTTCCATCACTGCGCGCAAAATAGCTTCTTTATTGGGGTAGTGGTGAAACAAGCTACCGGATTGAATACCAACGGCTTTACCTAAATCCCTGACCGTTGTGCGCTCATAACCTTTTTCTTTAAAGAGCGATGCAGCAGCCTGCAATAGGCGACCTTTAGCGCTATCGGGAGCATACACTGTGCCGGCATCAATTAACGCTTGATGATCAGCTGACAGTTTTGGGATGTTCTTTGGCATAAATACCTTTGTCATAGATAAAAGGGCATAAATAAAAGGCCCTAGCATGAGCCGCATGATGATGCTGGCTATTATAGAGATGTTTGCTCTTTTATATAGATATCACTGAAGTGAATACTTTACAAACCAAGCGCTTGCTTGGTAGTCTTGGGTCATTGATATTCTGTTATGCATTTAGGTATGTGAATTTTAGGTACTGAGTATGGTTGAAAAGAAAGTACGCATTGGCTGTGCATCGGCGTTTTGGGGTGATACCTCAATGGCGGCTCAGCAACTAGTAAAGCAAGGCAAGATTGATTATTTGGTATTTGATTACCTTGCTGAAGTGACGATGTCGATTATGGCAGGCGCGCGCATGAAAAATCCTGACGCAGGTTTTGCACCAGATTTTGTAATGACCTTAGAGCGCTTGCTGAAGCCGATTGCTGAGCAAGGCATCAAAGTCGTAAGCAATGCCGGTGGTGTGAATGTGCGAGGTTGCGTTGCCGCATTACAAGCAGCCATCGATAAAGCGGGTATCGATTTAAAAGTGGCGGCGGTTGAAGGGGATAATTTGCTTAAGCGCCAGCAAGAGTTTGCTGATGCTGGTGTGGTTGAAATGTTTTCTGGTGAAGAATTCCCTGAGCAGTGTTTAAGCGTAAACAGTTATTTAGGGGCCAGTGCGGTGCGTGATGCATTGAACGCCGGTGCGGATATCGTCATTACCGGTCGAGTGGTCGATAGTGCGGTTGTATTAGGTCCATTAATGCATGAGTTTGATTGGTCTGAAACAGATTATGATCAGCTTGCACAAGGTTCTTTAGCAGGGCATGTGATTGAGTGTGGTGCGCAATGCACCGGTGGTAATTTTACTGACTGGCAATTGGTAGAAGCGGGTTACGCCAATATGGGCTTCCCAATTGTTGAATGTGTCGCTGATGGTTCTTTCATCGTGAGTAAGCCAAAAGGTACTGGAGGTCTTATTTCTGTTGGCACCGTAGGCGAACAAGTTCTTTATGAAATTGGCGACCCTTCACAATATTTATTACCGGATGTGACCTGCGATTTTACTCAAGTTCAATTAGAACAGCTCGATGATGATCATGTTTTAGTCTCGGGTGCGAAAGGTCGCGCGCCTTCAGACCATTACAAAGTTAGCGCGACTTATATGGATGGCTATCGCTGTAATGCGTCGTTTATGATCGGTGGTCGTCAGGCGGTAGAGAAAGGTCAGCGTGTTGCTGAAAGTATTATTGAACGAGTGAGCTTTATTTTTAACGCCATGGGTTTAGAGGATTTTACGGCAACCGATATTGAAGTATTGGGCAGTGAAACAACTTACGGTGAGCATTCACAGTCATTAAATAATCGTGAGGTAGTGGTTAAAATTGCGGCGCACCACCAAGATAAAAAAGCATTGGGTATTTTTGCTCGTGAAATTGCACAAGCCGCTACAGCGATGGCGCCGGGTTTAACGGGGTTGGTTGGAGGTCGTCCTAAGCCGAGCCCAATGATTCGTTTATTTTCATTCTTATGGCCTAAAGATCAAATTGAAGTGTCGTATACGCTAAATGATCAATCTTCTTCTGTGGTCATTGCTCAGGGTGAATGTTTAGCCGACAGTGTGAAAAATTCAACGGCGTTACTTAATGATAATGACGTGGTTGGTTTAGATACAAGTTTATGTGATGCAACGACAGCCCTTATCAATCTTGCAATGGCGCGCAGTGGTGATAAAGGTGATCACTGTAATATCGGCATTTTAGCGCGTGATCCTGCTTATCTTCCTTATATTCAGCAGGCCGTGCAGCCAGAAAAAATTCGCAACTATTTGTCTCATATCATGGGTGAAAATAGTGATGTGAAATTGTATGCCTTACCGGGTTTAGATGCGTTCAACTTGATGTTAGAGCAAGCACTCGGAGGAGGCGGTATCGCGAGCTTGCGCATTGACCCGCAAGGTAAAGCCATGGCTCAGCAGCTATTAGATATGCCAATTGCGCTTCCATCGGATATGGCCAAGCAGGCTGAAGCAGAGTATCTGGCATTAATTGAATCGATTCCTTCTAATACCAATAATAACAATAACAATAAGAATAAAAATGGGAGTGGGGCAGCGTAATGGCGATTTTAAGCTCAGAAATAGAAACTCATAGTGAAGACTTCGCCAATAACTGTGCTGCCATGCAGATTGCGATTGATGAATTTCGTGCGGTTGAAGAAAAGGTTTTAGCGAAAGCAGAACAAGCAAAAGAAAAATTTCGTAAGCGTGGAAAACTGTTACCTCGTGAACGTTTAAATCTTTTATTGGATGGCGGTTCTAACTTTTTAGAATTGTGTTCTCTTGCAGGTTTAAAGATGCATGACGATAAAGACGGCAGTGGCGCGGGTGGCGGTATTATCGCGGGTATCGGTTATGTGGCGGGTGCACGCTGTATGATTCAGGTCAATAATAGCGCGATTAAAGGTGGCACTATTTCTCCTGCGGGTTTGGATAAGACCTTACGTATTCAAGAAATTGCGCGTGCGAATAAATTACCCATCATTACCTTGGCTGAATCTGGTGGCGCTAATTTGCAGTACGCCACAGACGTTTTTGTTCCGGGTGCGCAGGCGTTTGCAAACCAAGCGCGTTTATCGGCGGCGGGTATTCCACAAATTACCGTTGTGCATGGAAACGCAACCGCGGGTGGTGCTTATCAGCCGGGTCTGTCTGATTTTATTATTGCAGTGCGTAATAAAACTAAAATGTTTTTAGCCGGACCGCCGCTGTTAAAAGCGGCGACTGGCGAGATTGCGACGGACGAAGAATTGGGGGGGGCTGAGTTGCATGTTTATGACGCCGGTACGGCGGATTATTTAGCCGAAGATGATGCCGATGGTGTGCGTATTGCTCGTGAAGTAATGGCGGGTCTCCCGTGGAATGATCAAGTTGTTCCTAGTCGATTATCTTGCGCAGAAAAAGTTTACGACGAACCACTTTATAGCGCTGATGAGTTATTAGGTATTGTGCCGTGCGATTCTAAGAAGCCTTACGATGTTCGAGAAGTCGTTGCGCGTATTGCTGACGGCAGTAACTTCCAAGACTTTAAACCTGATTTTGATATTCAGACGGTGTGTGGGTTTATCAAAATCGCAGGGCATGCGGTTGGCATCATTGGGAATAATGGCCCGATTACGGCGAAGGGCGCAAATAAAGCGGCGCAGTTTATTCAGCTGTGTGATCAAAACCAAGTGTCACTTTTGTTCTTGCACAATACCACGGGTTTCATGGTCGGCACCGATTCTGAAAAGAGCGGCATCATTAAGCACGGCTCGAAAATGTTACAGTCAGTTGCGAATGCGCGTGTGCCTAAAATCTCGATTGTGATTGGTGGATCTTACGGTGCGGGTAATTACGCGATGTGTGGTCGTGGTTTGGATCCACGATTTATTTTTGCTTGGCCAAACAGCAAAACAGCGGTGATGGGTGGCGCACAAGCGGGTAAGGTTTTACGCATTGTGACGGAAGAGAAGCAGCTGAAAATGGGGCAAGAGCCTGACGAGAAGATGTTGGATCAGATTGAGCAAATGACAGCGGCAAAATTAGAAGCGGGTTCAACGGCTTTGTTTGGTACGGCGCGCATTTGGGATGACGGTTTAATTGATCCGCGAGATACGCGCAAGTTGTTGATGATGCTATTAGACATGTGTGATGAAGAGAAACATCGCTCTCTTCAGGGCAATAGTTTTGGTGTGAGTCGTTTTTAGATTTTAAATTGTTCGAAACAAAAGCAGAGACAGTTTTGGTTTCTAAATCACTTTCGCTTGCTATCGATATTGAGTATGTCCTTTTACGGCACGCCGTGAATATATCCCTATAGGCTCGGCCTTCCCTTCCATGGGAAGGGGCGCCTTTAATGCCTCACCCAATCTCGATACGCGAAAGCTGGCAGCAATAAAATTTGAAATAGCGTGATGATCTTTAGAATAAACGAAAGAGTAAGTACGCGATGAGCGTTGGAAGTTAATTTTTCAGGCCATCGATTGCAGGGATGCAATCGCTGAGCTTACAGGGACGTATTCACAGCGTGCCGTAAAAAATTCAACTTGCAAGGTGAATGCAAGCGTACGATTTTATAGAAATTAGAAATCAAAAGAATAGGAATAATAAAATGATCCTGACACAAGAACATAACGAAATCAGAAGAACCGTGCGTAACTTTGTTGATAACGAAATTAACCCGCATATCGATCAGTGGGAAAAAGACGGCATTTTTCCAGCAAAAGAACTATTCAAAAAAATGGGTGATTTAGGTCTACTAGGAATCTCTAAGCCAGAAGCATTTGGTGGAATGGGATTAGACTTCTCCTACGAAATGGCGGCGGCTGAAGAATTTGGCGGCATTATGTGTGGCGGTGTCCCTATGGCAATCGGCGTACAAACCTGCATGGCAACGCCTGCACTTGCACGTTTTGGTAGTGAGTACATTAAAGAAACATTTTTAGCCCCCGCGATTGCCGGTGACATGGTTGCGTGTATTGGTGTGAGTGAACCTGGTGCTGGTTCTGACGTTGCCGCGATTAAAACGACTGCAATAAAAGACGGCGATGATTACATCATTAATGGTACAAAAATGTGGATTACAAATTCCACCCAAGCCGATTTTATTTGTTTACTCGCCAATACCTCTGACGATAAAGCACATAAAAACAAATCATTGATCGTTGTGCCAATGAACTCTGACGGTATTAGCTTCTCAGAAAAATTGGACAAGCTTGGTATGCGTTCTTCTGATACGGCGCAGGTATTCTTTGACAACGTTCGTGTACCACAGAAAAATTTAATCGGTAGTGAAGGCGCTGGCTTCATGATGCAAATGATGCAGTTTCAAGAAGAGCGTATGTACGTTGCTGCAATGTCTTTGAAGTCGATGGAAATTTGCATTGATAGCACGATCGAATATTGTCGTGAACGTGAAACCTTCGGTCAACCGCTCATTAATAATCAGGTAATTCACTTCCGTATGGCTGAGCTTCAAACAGAAGTAGAAGCATTACGCTGCATGGTTTATCAAGCATGTGAAGGCTATCTAAATAAACAAGATATGACGCGTTTAGCCTCCATGGCGAAATTAAAATCAGGTCGTCTCGTGCGTGAAGTGGCCGATAGCTGCTTACAGTATTGGGGCGGAATGGGCTTTATGTGGGATAACGTGGTTTCTCGTTTCTATCGTGACAACCGCTTGGCTTCTATAGGCGGTGGCGCGGATGAAATTATGATCGGCATTATCTGTAAGTACATGGACATTTTGCCGAAGAAGCGTAAGTAATTAGAGCTTATACATTTTTATACTGTTGAATCGCTGCATGCTTTTTTCAGCCGCCGAATCGATGCTACATCCATGTAGCGCGATTCTATCGCGACATCCTGTCGCTGCTAAGAAAAAACATCCATCGCTTCAACTCATGACAATGTATGTGGCGCATAAGAAAGCATGGATGTAAGCGCATTAACGGTCAAAACAGTTAACGAGATTTTGAAATGAGCCAAAAAGAATTTGAAACACTAGACTTTGAGACGTTAGTAATACAAGACCAACATCCTGTATTGCGCGTGATGCTAAACCGCCCAAAGCTGGCCAATGCAATGAACCTGAAAATGGTGAATGAATTAATGGCCGTGATGGAAAAAGTTGAAGACGAACATTACCGCGTATTAATTATTAGCGGTAGTAACGGCAACTTCTGCGCGGGTGGCGACATTAAAGATATGCAATCAGCGGGCGCTGATAAACAAGCCCTTGTTGAATTGAATCGCGCCTTTGGCCATATGATCACCAAAGCTGATCACTTACCTGCTGCTGTTATTTGTGCATTAGAAGGTGCCGTATTAGGCGGTGGTTTTGGTTTAGCCTGTGTTTCTGATTTGGCCATTGCGATTGAAAAAACACAATTTGGTTTACCAGAAACCTCATTAGGAATTATCCCTGCGCAAATAGCCCCATTTGTTGTAAAGCGAATTGGTTTAACACAAACCCGTCGACTGGCTTTATTTGGTAATCGGATTAAAGCACAAGAAGCAATGAATCTAGGCTTAATTCATCAAGTTGTCGAAAATAATGAACAGCTTGAAGAAGCCGTGATGAAAGCGACTAAACTTGCGCTTAAGTGTGCGCCTGCCGCTAGCCGAGCAACTAAAGCGTTAATTCATTGTGTTGAGTATGAGGCATTGAATCCTTTATTGGATCAAGCGGCTTTAGATTTTGCAAATGCGGTGATGGGAGAAGGTCGTGAAGGTGGGGCCGCTTTTATGCAAAAACGCTTGCCTGCTTGGGCAGATGTTGCACTAGCAACAGATGGCAAAGTACCCGCACAAAATGAGGATTTAAAATCATGACTCTTACTAATAAAAATAAGAAAGGTTTTACAAAAGTATTAGTCGCGAACCGTGGTGAAATTGCTGT
>PJEL010000916.1_pt1 | contig 32454 bp, 19 predicted proteins | sample 1853271 | NCBI WGS metagenome assembly PJEL01 (sample SAMN08108733, study PRJNA415343) | Invertebrate metagenome, whole genome shotgun sequencing project. | host: Globobulimina | place: Sweden: Gullmar Fjord | collected 2015-08 | reverse complement strand
GTCTGTCAACAAAGGAGACTGTATCCGCAACGACAGTGGTAGGAATCCCCTGAGATAGATCGCCGGGAAAAATAGCATCAAAGAGAGGGGCAAGGGCTGCACGCTCTTCCATTGTAAGGTAATCTGCTGGGGTATTAGGAATGGTCCATCTCATAATCATCTCTCTATGTGCATAGTAAAGTGTTAATTTCACATAACAATTAAAGATTTCATGTCTGCTACCTACAGATACGCTTCCTTGAGCATTGTAATGTACTCATGCAGTAGCATTGGAGAAAGAGCTTGTTTATCATCGAATGATGCAGCTGGGTTCTCATGGTCATAATCGTAAACCATTACTTTATCTTCCTCACAGTTAATAAAGCTAAAGTTACCGAAACCGTCTTCTCCAATCCACCACAAATTATTTGACCATGGAAAGTCCCACAGATTTCCTTTGCTCATCTCCTTGTTTGTCTCACGTAGAATATTGTAGTCTACGGAAAGCTCATCCGAATGTTCAAGAAGTGGATAATTTTCTAACACTGCTCGGTATTCTTTTGCAAGATTTAAGCAAAATTCAGATTCAAGTTTTTCTATTTCTTTTTTTCTCATGTGTAACTCCGAAAGCTAACAGCTCAATAAGTGGAAACTTTCCATCATAACACCACATATAGACGGACTTGCTTTCCACTTATTATTATATTATCATTAAAACATTGAAAATAATCTTCGGGCATTTTCCACCTATTACTCGCTTGCCTTATTCCACTTATTACCATATTAAGGACGTTTCATGGAAAACAAACCGAAATTTCATCCCAATCCTGAGCTAAGATTAATGGACCAAGTACGGGAAGTTCTCCGATATCATCATTATGCATATCGGACTGAAACCACCTATTGTCAATGGATACTTCGCTACATTCACTTTTTTGGCAGTGAAACCCATCCCAGCAAACTGAACGCCCAGAATGTGGAACGTTTTCTTTCCCATCTCGCTGTCCAGGGTAATGTTGCCGCCTCAACTCAACGACAGGCACTCAATGCCCTGATCTTTCTCTACGACAAGGTGCTTAACATACAGCTTGGAGACGGTATAGCACCGGTAAAATCAAAAAAGCATAAGCGGCCTCCTGTAGTATTGACACGGGAAGAGGTACAACGTCTTTTCCTGAACATGAATGGAACCCATCTCTTAATGGCCCGTTTGATCTACAGTTCCGGCCTGCGACTGATGGAATGCATCCGTCTTCGAATAAAAGATCTCGATTTTGATCGCGGCCATCTTTTTATTCGCGGTGGCAAAGGAGGCAAAGACCGTGTCACTATCCTGCCTGAGCTTTTAAGACAAGAACTCCGCCATCATGTTGACCGAGTTATAGCGCTTCACCGCAAAGACCTGGCAGATGGTTTTGGGGAAGTATATCTACCTGGCGCACTTGCCAAAAAATACCCTTCAGCAGGTAGAGAAACCATCTGGCAATATGTATTCCCATCAAAAAAACTCTCTCAGGACCCACGATCGAAAAAAATACGACGTCATCATGTCCTGGAATCAGGTCTCCAGAAAGCTGTCAAACGTGCCACCGCTGTAGCTACGCTTCACAAACAGGTCGGTTGCCATACTCTGCGTCATAGTTTTGCCACTCATATGCTGGAGAAAGGGGTCAATATCCGCACACTTCAGAAACTTCTCGGCCATGCCGATGTCAAAACAACCGAGATGTACACACATGTCATGAGCAATAATCTGGATGATCTTCCCAATCTCTTAAACGATCTGGAATAATCATCGCACCATGACTCTTTTGTAAAAAATAGTTATAAACAACTTCAGCAACTACCAGACATCTTACCTGAACAGACAGCAATACTCAATATTTTCATTTTGTTACGGGAAACTACCCGGTGCTGCCAAAAAGACCTGCGCTCCAATGTTTTTCAGAAACACTTCCGGATCAGCAGTCGCGATCCGGTTGAATTATTACCTTTCCAACTATTTTTTGGCTGCTCTGAAAAAACTATCATAAAATCATGAAGTCTCTGGATGGTTTCCAAACCACAGCGCCATTATGAGAGAGGAAATTGTTCATGGAGGTCACCAAAGATATTACACTATTACCGATTTACCTGATTGAACTATATTCAAATCCCTTTCACACAAAAAGCATGGTAAAGTAACAATGTGGATATGGAAAAACTCATCAAAAAATTGTTCGCGTAGACTACAAGCAATGTGTCCCTGGCCGTATCCTTTAACAAAAGAAGTTACATATACTTCATGGCTACTCATTTGCCGGAAGAACCGTATATAATCATCATATTTAGGGAGAAGTTTGTATGAAATCATTCCTCCGCGAAAACCCCACCATTGCCTTTGGCTTGGGCTTGCCACTTTTACTCGTTGTGGCATTCCTGCTGATTTCTGGCATCCCCACCCTTCTGGTAGCAACTCCTCAATACGACGTACTTTACGCGACCCAATACTACAACAACCAAAATGGTGTACAGATATCCGTCATAGGCAAGAAAGTACAAGTCATCTACCAAGGCAGTGTACAGAACAGCCGAAAACCACTCATCTGGCGTTACAATCCAAAAACCGGTGCGGTACAGGAGATTGCCTTCATATTACCACCCGGCCTGACTCTGGCTGGAAATAGATCAACTGCTCCCGCTAAAGTTTTGCAAACAACCCTGATCGATGTTCCTGATCTCGAAGAACTGGTAATTGATTCATCCAGTATAGCACCAGACGGATACGAATTCAGCGTAGGAAGGGATCGCTATTCTGGTAATATATTCGGTGGTCTATTTTATTCCTCGCGCTATCGTCATGAAGCGGTGCTGAAAAAAAATGGGCGCAGCATCCATCTGCCAAATGCCGTTGGCCGTCGTTACAGTCGTAACACGCACTTCATCGGCTGGATAGTGTCACCATGATTTCACTATTAGCCCTCATCGTTGTATTATTATTGATTGGCGGCGGCATATGGGCCTGGCCGCTGGTGATTGGAGTCCTTGGCATATCAAGCGTAACTGATAAGCCCGGCGCGTTAAAAAATATAACGCAACTCATGAATACTTACGACATCACGCCCGACGAAGTTACAACTGCCTTTCATGAGCCTGCCTCTGACAATTCTACGGCCACCACACGCAGCAAAGGCGATATTGCCAAAACTCTTTTTACTTATCTCGGCGCAATCTTCATTCTCGCCGGCATCAGCACCTATATCGGGATGTTCTGGGATAGTATGGGCAGTGCGATGCGAGTATTCGTGACTCTGGGCGTTGGCTACATTCTTCTCATTGTTCTGATTTCTGCTCTGAATCAAAAGAAATTTCCAAAACTCATCCTGCCACTTACGCTCGCCTGTGTTTTTATGATGACTGGTGGCTGGTTCGTACTCATTGATGAGGTATTTCCCCACGGCGACAATTGGCGAGGCGCAATACTCTTCGTATTCGGCATGATGACCCTACACCAAGGAATATTGTTCGGTAAATTCCGGCGCACGGTGCTAGCATTTACGACACTCTTTTTTGTTTATGGATTTTTACATGTAGGCCTCGACATGCTAGGTGTCCCGATCGCTTATATAGCCATTGTTCTTGGCATCTCAGTGTTCCTGGTTGGAGATGGATTAGAAAAAACTTCTCACCGTATGCTGGTAGAACCTGCTTTATTAATAGGAATCTGCTGGCTGAACATAGGACTATTCAACCGCATAGCAATATTCACATCCGCCAACTGGGCCAGCCTGATCACTGGTGTGTGCGTTATATTCACTGCTTACGGTTTACAAAAAGCGGGACGATATCAGCGCCTGATAGGTCTTGGCTATTTCATTGGCTCAATCATGACCTATAGTGGTTTGTTCGACCTTGTGGAGAACACATCCGTCGAGCTTCTCTATCTTGCTGTAACGGCGTCCATTCTCTATGCTTGCGTAGTGCTGCAAAGCCGGGCTCTGTTGCTGACCACCGTCATTGCGATGCTTGCATTTATCGGGTATTACTCTGCAGAGCATTTCGCAAATTCATTGGGCTGGCCAGTCACGCTCGTCCTCATGGGAGTAGCTTTTCTAGGCGTCGGCACCATTGCCATCAAGGTAAAACAGCGCATCTAATCTGGTTCAAATAATGCCAGTATTCAGTCAACATTATTATAAGCCGTACCAGATAACCAGGGGTGAGATTTACAAATCAAGTCTAATAAACATTAATATCTCAACTTTTCTGGTTGCAATTTATGTCACACAATCGGCCGTTATGCCATAATTATTGTAAATCACTCGTCATACCGGGCTTGACCCGGTATCCAGGTAATGTCCAAATCTCTCTGGATTCCGGGTCAAGCCCGGAAAGACGACAGAGTGAGTCCATAAATAGGTTCGTATTTACAACAGATTGAACCAACCCGGAAAATTGAGTTAATATTTTCAAAACTAAAGCTTACTGTTCATCTACATCTTTCAGCCATGACGCTAAAGGTGAAAATCACGAAATACCACTAGCGACTAGCGTTAACCTGCTGACACAGCATGGCCAAAATAAATTCTTAAATTTTAATACAATTTTAATATGTCAGAAATTATCTTCAATACACCAGGAGTGAAAGCTATAAGCTTACGCGAAGAGCATATAGATGAAATAATTGAATTGATGAATAAAGAGGGTTGGTATTACTACGACCATCAGGAACTCAAAAGATATTTAGACATCAATCAAGATTGTTTTTCGCTCCTCAAAGATGGTCGCATCATAGGAAGCATCTTCACCACAAATTACGACAATCAAGCCTGGATCGGCAATATCATAGTCGCAAAAGAATTTAGAGGAATGGGACTTGCCGTTAGCCTGATCAAAGGAGTCATAAAATATCTGCACCAGAAAAAAAATATTCACACTTTTCGACTTGGTTCGGTTCCCTTAGCAATAGGCCTTTACAAAAAGATAGGATTCAGCGCAGAATCCTTTACCACAGCTCAAGAAGCCGAATTACCAATTAAGATAGAATATGAGAAAATCAATCTGCCTGAAAACATACAGGTAGAAAGACTCAATACACATGATTTAGTGGCTATCAGTGATATTGACAAACGATATCTTAAATCAAATCGCCTACATTTTTTTACAAACATCTATAATGATTCAATTAAGAGCAGTTGCTTCTGCCTAAAAGATCAAGAAAATATTGTAGGATTTCTCATGCTAAGACGAAGACAGGATTCAAAAACCAAAGGAGATTTTGCAGAGGGACCTGATTATGCCTATCGTCTTGGTCCATCTTGTGTCTTGCCTGAGTATGGAGTCAACGGCTTCAAACTTCTCTTCCAAAAAGCCATACAGGCTGTTAATGAAGAAGTCCGCCAACGGGGAGGCAGTGCCAGGATATATGCCGTATTTCCAAGAAATGCCGACAAAAATACGATCTATAACGATACGCGAGAACTGACAAAATCAATGGGCCTGGATACCAATATTGACCTTGACAATGTCTTTGACCAACACGATCACATTTTTGACTCGCAACCATCAATAAAGAATGAAGAGCAATGGAAGTATATGGAATTCCTTGGCTTTCACCAGGAATACTTCGAGCAAATAATGAGTTATACATTCGAGGAAGCATTGAATACACATGCAACTAAAAAAAAGGCAGAGAAAACCAGGGCCGACACGGAAGGAATCTTTGCTTCAGCAACGCCTGGTGACAAAGCATAGCCCTCCTGGTAAGACAATAATCAAAACGCTGCCAACATCTGTTATTATTGCCTTCTTTTTACTGATTCCTGCCACGGTGCAATCTTAATTTGCTCTTTTTTCCAACCTTTCAAATTCATATAAGGTTGTTGTTTTGAAATAATTAACTCAATGGGAACTCCAACCGGAACAGCATCAATTCGTACAAAACCATCTTTTGCGCTGAATGCAAATCGTTTGCTGTCTTGCAAGTCTATTTTGATTGCCCCCACTCCAGGCTCCCCGTGATCCCGAATCCCATTACTATTACTATCATAATAAACAAATGACTCAACATTGTGAGTTTTTAAAAGTGCAAGATTAAATACTTCTTTTTCACCTTCATGGAGCACTACATTGTTTACTGGATCAGAAATCACCTTCACGTCAGGAGGCAGTGATTGCCAATCCAGACGAACATCATAAACACCAGGCCTGAGCAGCTCATAGCTGTAGCCACCATCACCTTCACTTATTTGCTGCAACTGACCGTCCAAGAAGAGCCCTATCCCTGCAAATCCAACTTCAGCAGCTCCTTGACGCTTATCCTGGTTTGTATCAAGAAAGACTCTTCCCTCAATTTTACCCAGCGGTCCGACAGTATGAAACAAACGATCTTCTCCGGTTTGACAGCTCCACTGCTGCAATGAATTCTTTCCTGAATCACTCCCCAGAGACCATCCCTTTGCCCAGGCACTATTATAATCATCACCAAAAGTTATTTGTTCCAATACCCTGGCGCTGAAAGTAAGAACTCCCGCTTCCTCATTGCCAAACTCTCCAACTGTCCAGGACAGCTCTCCAGAATTAGTGAGCCGAGGATCAATGCGCTTATTATTGAACCAGGAACTTCCGGCAACATAAGACATACCCTGAGGTAGTCTATCGTGCACTGTAACCTGATTCAATGCCCCGAAATCAGATGTTGGATCCAAGCAGCTATTTTTTATATAAATGCTAAAAGTGACAATTTCACCTGGGTAGATTTTTCTTCGTTCATTTACCAGGAGATCAACCCCGCGAAGCAGTTCAATATCATAAGTTTTATTGGCTAAACGGTTCTCTGCAAAATGATCAAAATCAAGCCCAATACCTTCCAATACTTCATGTGCAAAGACAATTAAACGATCAACAGCTTCTCTTTGCAGAGAAGTCTCAAGGTAAGGCAGCGTATTAATAAGGGCACTGAGGGTCAGGCCAATATCAAGATCAGAATATCGGTATCGGTGAACACCTGTATTTTGTAACAAAACCATATCCACACTATTGTGGAATATCCCCAGTTCTGGATCCCAGAAATCCAATATCAGTTGTTGATACATTTCCAACACAGCTGTTTTATTAGAATGCTGAGCAGTAATTTCAAACCAGTGGCCAAGTCCAATGATCAATGCTGAACGCCCCGCAAGCTCATCACTTTTTTCCACGGTACGACCATTTTTATCGTTGTCACTGTTTAGCTGTTGCTCTTCTATTCTCCTGGCGAGAATATTACCGGCTTTATTTATTTTTTGTTTCCAATGACTTTCACCTGAAACCATTTGACTCAACCTGGCAATTGCATCAAGAGCCAATCCAGTTTCTAGATTAGACGCCTTTACCTGTGAAAGCATTCCACTTTTATCCAGATCGAGAGCTGCCATAGTTCGTGACCATTGATCCTTAAAAAGTGACTGACCAATTGACACCAGAGCCTGACTATGTGCAAGTAGCTCAAATTGATCTGTGTCCATAAAAGACAACTCACCAAATGCCTGCATCAAAGAGATATGGGTCAACAAGGTGGAATTACCACCTGTAAAATCTATATCCAAAGGATATCCGTAACTATCCACTATTAGTTGAACTGTCTCAGGAATCTCCCCTTGCACTTTGTCCATCAACTGCTGCAAAAATTCCGCTTTGGTCTTCACCTGAAGTCCCATGATAGAAGCAAGATATTTATCGAGATCCGCTTGGCCAGAGGTCTTTCCAGATTGTGCCAGATGTATAAATCGTAATTGCTGAAGCATAGTCTGCGCCAATCCGGCAACAGATATCCTCGGGTCGCTGTTACGCTGTTCCCATCCATTATTGAGGCCATTTCGGTAATGCGGTAAGCCAACGCTGTATTCCAGTCCAATTGGGTTTGGAACCACAGGAATTTTTTCAAGACCCGCCTGCAATGCAAGTTTATTAAAACGATCCTGCAATGATTTACTCAAGTTATTCTCATCAAGCCCTAAAACCTGAGAATAACGCAGTGGCATACCATTACCCGAATGCATGGTTAAACGAATAAGGCCAGCCCGAGTTAATTCTTCCAGATTTTTTGCAAAATGTTTACTCAATGAAGGATCAACCAGATAAGCATCATCTGTTTGATCACCAGTGCGAGAAAGTACAGTTGCTGCTTCCAGTAAATGACGAGATCCCAACAAACCAGTGGCTGTCAAAAAGGGACGCTGCGGAGTCAAAGTTGGACGCTGTTTCACTCCCGGCATTACGTTATTTGCACCATAATCTGAAAGATGTGATCCCTGGTTTTCTCTGGCCGTCTCCTGATACTGACCTGCACTCAGATATAAATTAATTCCACGTATCAAGACAGGAGCCAGATCCCCGGAATCATCATGCTCCTGGGAAATATTATTACGACGTGGAGGCAGAGGAAGAGGTCGCTTTCCTGTTCGCCCGGCGTCTATGGATGCCGGTAAAGGTCTATCCGGATCGCTGCGTCTTAAATGAACCAGTTGCATTTCTGAACGATCAACCAGTTTTTCAAATACAGCTGCAAGACGATTTAAAATCGCTGTCCTTTCTTTGAGAGGTACTTGTTGCACAAGTTCACGCAAGGCTCCCACAACCGTACCAATATCAAATGGAGAATAGTGGGCATGATTGTCCCAATGGTCGTTGTCCCGGTAAATACCAAGATGATCATCCCATAACTTAGTTTCCACAAAATCCAGTAATTTGAGAACAGACTCTAAATCTCGTTTTTCGCCCCCTAACTGCTGCAGCCAGGTAAGTGGAGGTTGTATCAATAAGATACGCATCAGAGCAAACTGCTTCACCAACGCATTATCATCTTGAACACCACTATCATCTCCAAGGTCATATGCCCTGGCAACACCTTGCTCAGTGATCATCTTTTCTGCCACAAATTTTTGCAGCTGTTCCAGACGCTTTCGTGCAGTAGAGACAAAAGCCAGATCATCATTATCACGAATCACATCTTCAAGTGCCAGTGCCAGAAACATCAATGAAAAAGGTTCTATCCGCTGTTTGTTGGTAACCTTGGCATCTTGATTATCTTTGTGACCAACATTTTTATTGCTCAATTCAAAACGATCTTTATAGATGCCATTTTCCAGATCTAAATGTAACTCTTCCAGACTTGTCCAAACGATATCTATTAATTCAGTCAATTCCTGAGGTTGAGCAAAATCATACTGTTTAAAGACAGTTCGCATGGATGAAAGCCCCCACAGAGCAGCGGCCTGATCCAGTAAATAGGAAGAATCATCTTCAAGCGTTACAGCAACATCTGCAGCATCTCCCTGATCAGGAAAAGTTTGGTTTTCATCAATTTTTAAGCGATGAGGCAAATAAGATATTGCAACAGGTGAGTTTACGGTCCGGGTTAAATTCTGATGAATCCATTTAACTTTCTGAACCATTTGATAAATGGTCATCCGGCTCATGAAAATATTACCTTTTAACCGCTGATGAATCGCCTGACTCTGTCGCAGCAATGTCATTGCCCAGGCAGAAGGTACAAGCCCGGAGTCACGATCGTGACTGTCCCAGGATCGGCTCCCGTTTTTATTATTTTCCATATAATAAGGAGCACCGGCATAATACTCAAGGAGTAGTGGTTCCACTACTGGAACCTCTTCAAGCCCAGCTTCATAGGCCCACCTTTCAAGTTTTGCTGATACTACTTCTGCTGGCTTTTTCCCTAACCGTTTTGCCTGCGTGATTACATCAGGAGCATTTTTTAATGTTAATCCCAAGCCAGAGCCCATGGTGACATTACCCAGATTAAAGTGGGCATACCAGTCAGCCTGCCGCATTAATCTTCGATAAAGCCCGGTAACCAATTCATTTGCATCATGGTCAAGCCCTTCTTTTTCCAGCCAGGGAAGTAACTCATTGTTCAAACGTACAAATTCAGCCGATGCAAACATGGCCATATCTGTTTGGAAATAAAGATCAGGAACAACCCGAATCCCATCAGGAGAAACATCATGGGCTGTCATCTCTTTTTCAACACTCAGGCAGCACTGTGCATCATCAGGATCGTTAATATTTACAGATGCGGATGCAGGAACTCCACCGTCAACCTGTGCAGTGTTGATATATCGACCAGCTTTAGCATCTGATCTAACTACAGTACGATACGTTAAAATTGCAGTCTCACCGGCGGCAACCCTGGGTAAAGTCCAAATCAAGACTCTTTCCCCTTCTGGATCTGCTAGCAAATTTCCGTTTAATGCTGAAGTGCCATTTGCATAGATCATTGCAATTGGCAGAGTATCGCTGATCTCAACATTTACCGCATCATTACTGCCGGCATTAGTTATATGAAGGGTATAATCAACAATACTACCGGGTAATACAGCTTTGGGAGAATTGGTTTTTCTCAGGGCTGTAACCCTTCCCAATTTTTGATTGTTCTCTATCTTTGGCTCACAGGTAACACTTGTCGTAGCGGTAGCCTGATTGTTATCACCCAAACACTCGCAGACAGCATTTAACCCATCGATGGTTGCAGTAAAATCCAGACAATCCCTTGTGGTATTTGTCACCGGAAAAACAACACTGCTAACAGTTTCTGCCGCCAGATCTATGGTTTGTGACTCGTAATCAGTACCGCAATTCGATGATAATTCAACAATAGCACCTGACACAGCACCGCAACCATTATTGGCCACATCCACTGTCACGACCCCTTGTACCTGCTGATCATTATTGCAAGTCAGATCAGGAACAATGCCAGATATTGTTAAATCTGGTACCTGCACCGTAATATCTGCACAAAGCTCATTATTGGTATTGTCCAACTCGCAGATAGTGTCATCGTAATTAGCCTCAATCTGCATGGAATATTGACAACCACCAGCCTGAGTACAAAGATCAGCCTGGATTTGTTGGGTTGTAAGAATAAAAGTCTGAGTACCACCTGCCGCTGTTAAATTAACTCCTGTAAAGACTTGAGTGAACTGTGCAAGTTGCGCCCCACCACATCCGGAAGCACCACGAATACTAAAACGCATAGGTATATCGGTTATTACAGCTGAGCCGTAACCGTTATTGATCAAGGTAACCTCACCACCAACCTCGTAGCTGCCATCGCCAATACACATAAATTGTAAATCGCTGGAAACTACCTCTATATCTGAAGTATCTATGTTTGCCGAATTCGATCCATCGTTATTTGTACCATCCTCCAGTTCACATATCGAATCATCGGGATCAATTTCCGCTGAATAAAGACAAGTGCTACCTGTGAGATTACCGGTGAAAGGAAAAACCAGATCTGCTGTAGCACCTGCAGCAAGATCTACAGTCTGATCAGCAAAGATCAAGCCACAATCTGAAGAAAGCCTGACCACCACGCCAGTGGCATTCCCACAACCTGAATTTTCAACGCTGACGGTTGTACCAGAGAGCGGACAACCAGAACCGGGAGTAACTGCTGTTATTTCCAGATCAGGCATTGGTACGGTATAATTAGTGGTGAAATTATTATTACCATTATTGCATTCACAAATATCTCCCTGAGAATCCACAGTAACACTCAAGGAAGGAAAGCTGCAGACATATGGGGTATTTGTAAAACTCCTGTTCCAGTCAATGCTAACTGTATCACTAGCACCGTTACCCAAAGGCAACGTGCCTCCCAGGTCCGCCTGATACCAGGGTTCCGAAGTCCCTCCCTGTCCATCATCCACTAAAATTTGAAAATCACTGCTAACCGCTCCATTACCATCATTGGCGACCTGTACCACAATTGCCCCACTGACAGTGCCGTCATTTGTACAGGTAACAGCCGGAGTAACTGTTGTCACAGTCAGATCTGCTGAGGCGTTATCGTATTGCTGAGTCAAACTGTTGTCACTGCTGCACTCACAAATATCGTCATCATTATCAACAGTAGCTGTAAAATTAATGCGTGCAGGAGTACAAACCGTAGGCCAATTTGAGAAAGTAACATCGGTGTTACTTCCAGCATTGAGGCTGGTCACTGTTTCGTTGCTGGAATTTCCCTGATCATCCTCAAGATGAACAACAAAGGCAGAGGAGGCATTGCTACAACCAACATTGCCAACATTTACCACCACCTGACTCAAACCATCGCCACTACAGGTAGGAGTAATGGTATTCACCTTCAGATCTGCTACGGTAGGAAAAGAGGTCGGTGAGCCAGCATTGTCGTTATCAGATTCATTGCATTCACAGATATCATCATTGATATCTACAGTAGCTACAAAACTATAATCTCCACCAGCTCCACAGGTCTGGCATACAGGGTTCCAGGTTGCGGTATCTATAATGACATCAGCAAATGCCCCTGCTGCAATAACATTGCTGTGTATACCGGTCCCAGTCCAGGTTTTTCCATCATTAACTTGCACTGTAAACGGAACGCTGGTATCATCGTCTCCATTATTTGTAACCCGAACAGTAACAGTACCACTAAATACTCCATCTCCAGTGGTACAATTGATCGCCGGGGTAATGGATGTAACCACCAGATTTGGGAGTTCCAATGTGGTCTCATCATTTACCGAAGTGGGATTTTGACAATCATAGCCCGTAGTGGTGGCATTTAAGTCGGTGGCATCACCACCAGTCCCGCAACCCCAAACAGCCGAGACATCATTTTGCCGATAAATTTCATTGCAATTTGCCTGGACAGGTAATCCATAATCGGGAATCAATTGGGTTGAAACCCTGAACTCCACAGAATTACCTGCCGCCAAATTAGTGAATTCCCAGCCGTACACCCCTCCGCCCAAAGCGGCAATCGTTGCACCAGTGCCGTCCACATCATTAAACGTTCCAAGCTGCATGGTAAGCCAAGCACCAGGTGTGTCTTCCACGCGAACCACCTGAGCATTACCGGTGCCATTGTTGGTCACAGTAAATACCCATTCCTGACTACCGGTTGTACAATCGATTTGACCAGTTGCTGGAGTTTTGGTGATAGCTAATTGCGGATAATCGGCAGTCAAGGTAATACTTTCATTAACAGTATATTGACTTAAACCGCAGCAATCATAATAGTAGAGGTCAAAATCAACATCGGCAGTTGTATAACAACTGGTCTGCACATCAAATTTTAGAACAATGGTATCGCTACCACCATCAGCCTGAAGTAAATCTGCAAGGTCATTAGCCTTATCACCTCTATCAAAAAAACTCAGAATCGTAGTACCACCTGCACCACTTGTAATGCTGGGATTACCGATTGGAGTAGGAGTACAAGAATCATCTACACCGATACATAACTCAGCAGAATTCGAATTATATGTAAGATTGGCCGGAAGAGTAATAACAAGATCCAAATCATAGGAATCAGTTGGCCCAGTATTTGACAAAGTAACAGTCATTTCAGTAGAATCATTGCATGAATCAATAGATGCCGGATTGAGTCCTATGTTGCCCTGAAAATCGACAGAAGGTCTGCGGGTTTCCTCCCGAGTGTAAGTCTCACCGCTGCCGTTGAGACAGATACTAGGAGCAACATCCGGTGCATCCAAGCCAGGCTTTGTTGTAGAGCTACCATCCGTGTTACCACATCCCCAAAAAGCTGTAACCGTGTTATCTATATCAGAGCTGCATGAACCATTATCAGTAGCCTGCATACGCAGTTCTACTTTCTGGCCAGCAGGTAGACTTCTTATTTCATAGTTCACTATTTGACCAGAACTGGGATTATCACCTGTATCAGCAATGTAAGCGCCTCCACTTAACACGGTGGTGCTCACATAATCGTACGCGGCATCAAGCTCATCCACCACCCAGATATTTTCCAGGGTGTAGCCACTGTTATTAGTAACAGTTATGTTCCAAAAAATAGTTTCACCACAATTGATCGGCTCATCAACTCGGGTTTTGGTGACATCCACATCCGGCTTATTAAAGACCAGGGTAAAAATAGATTCTGTGGTGGTAAAGACGTCGGCACAAGGATTTTCATACTGGGTTGAAACGGTGATATCACCACCAGCAAAAGTGCAGTTCGAAACCATATCAAACTCGATTTCAATGGTATCTGCCGGAGCCGCTGATGCCAGCTGGGGAATTTTACTTTTGTCCCACACCAAAGGAGATGTCGTAGAAAGAGGGTCATAAATCACATTTGGACCATTCCAGGCACCACCGTTTACCCGCCAACGGGTAGATCCGCTGACATAGGCTAAATTCGCAGGCAGGGTCTCTGTTACCTGAAGATTGTAAGTATAAACCTGACCAGCATTGCGTAAGGTAATAAAGCCTTTGGGATCTTCACATGCATCAATACCATTCGCTGGCGTGATGGTGTTGGTGTTAATCAGGTTTGGAGCAGGAATCTGTACAATCGAGCTATCAGTAACTTCAGTCTGACAACTCACCCCAACACAACCCCAATTGGTGGTAACATCATTGGTGAGGTTGATACAATCAATTTGCTTGGCAATAAAGGTAATCTGGCGTCGCTCGCCAGCAGCCATCTCAGCAATCAATACAGACGCCCCGTTTATGGCCCCGCCAAGATGATTCAAGGAATCATTGACAGTCACCCCGGTCATGTCATCCACCATCACTGGATTGACACCATGCTGATATTGAAGTCCTGAACCCAACACATCGTCTACCCAAACGTTATAGGCAGTGCCTGTACCACGGTTAGTTACATAAATTTCCCATTGCACCATATCAGTGGTGGCATAATAGGTCTCAGGTGTTTTTTCAATCAACAGATCAGCGATTAACAACAGAGCTGGAGTTTCTGTTGCAACCACAGAGCAGAGTTCATCAGGAGTAGCATCATCAGTGCATCGGTCATCAAAATACGCAGTTGCTTTTAACTCACCGTCTCCGGTACAGCGTTTCTGTACATCTATAGTAAACCTTGCATTTGAGCCATTAGCCGTAAATCCATCATTAAAAGTCCAGACATAATCACCACTGCCGTCAATGACAGGTGTACAGGAAACCGGAGCTACAGAACCACCGCAAGTCACACTTGCTGGATTCACAACAAAATATTTGAGTCCCTCTAATACAACCTTTGCATCCTTCGGATTATAATTCGAAGTTTGAGTCAATTCCATGGTAATGGTTTTGGTCTCACAGGTATTATATATTTGCCCTAAACCGGTTAAAGAAAGTGACATGCCAGGGGAACCCACAGTAACTTCTGTTGTCTCATGAATAATACCATCACCCAGACAACTGGAACCAGAAGGCCCCATATCAAGACTGGACCATGAGTAAAAAGTACTCCCTGCACACGCTGCAACGGTACTCTCTGTAGCTGTTAAGTCATAAGAAATAACAAGTGTGCTTCCTGCCAAAGGAGTCGCTGCGGTACCAGTAAAATCAAGTTCTACTGTGCCACCTGGTGTGGTATCAGTAAGCGTTACACCAACTACAGGATTACCATCCAGATCAATACTCAAACCACCATTGTATACCTGTAAATTTTCAGCCTGTTCAGTAAAAATCAAATCATTTAAATTGACACCGGAACCACCAGAAAAAACATATGTGTTGGTGTAAGTTGTATCATCGCAACGTTCTGTTGGACTCGTGGAGGTTTTGTCGGAAGTCACCCCTTCAGCACATTCGATTGCCGTAGTTTGTGAATCACTGGCACTAAGTGCACAACCACAGCAATCAGTACCGCTGGCTGTAATATTGTTGGTAATTATTGTATTGCAAAAGGCTTCACACTGACTTATATCAGGGATTTGGACTGTAATAGTAGTATTTAAAGAGGCTGGAGGTGTATAGGTCCAGGTTATCGTTCCACCTGTACCGCCACTACCAGGAACCCAGACACCACCTCCGGCATCAGTCACAGTCAAACCAGCAGGGATGGTGTCCACCACAGTTATTAATCCAACATTATTACTGGGAGAATCGCAGGTTGTTTGGCCACTGTAAGAAGAAGTAATCGTATAAGTGATTGTCTCACCTATCTCTATCTGAGAAGGAGCACCGCTTTTACTCACTGCAAGAGAAGACGACGAGGACGGCGCATTGATAGTACTCAGCTCCACTGGTGGATAAAACTCCTGACCGCATTCGTCTTTGTATAATTTCTGCCAAAGAAGATCACGGCTAGGGAAACTGCCGCACCACGAGTCGTAGGTCAGATCAAAGCTGAGATTATAAGTACCACCACTGGCTGCAAGAGGATTGGACAACTCAAAACGTTGCTGAGCCACATTATATATAGCCCCAACGGAAACATTAGACACTGTGAAACCTGTAAAATCCACAATTGTATAGACATCGTAGGCTATACCGTCACCTATATTAGTAATTGTAAATGCAAAATTTTCAGTGTCATCACAATATGTAAAACTAATATCAGGTGGAGTAAAAGTGATAAGAGGTGTCCGCACAATACGCTGTACAGAGGCATTGGCAGTGCCGCCGTTAATAGATGTATCAAAACAGGCATTACCAGCGCCGGCTGCACAGCCAAAACTGACGTCAGCGGTATTATCCAGGTTATCACAGGCAATGACCGTGGCAGTGATGTCCAGGGTCAGGATGTCTCCAGGATCCATGCTTGCTAAAGCTGCATATTCAGCACTAGTCCAGGTAGTTGTCTGGCCGCTGTTATTTCCACTCTGGGTCGAAGAAACATAAGCAAGCCCGGCACCCATCACATCAGTCACTTCAACGTTTTCAATCACACCAAAACCGGTATTTTCCACAGTCAAGGTCCAAGTAGCATTGCCTCCCAATACCTGAGGAATCACGTTTTGTTCCTTTTTAATTGTCACAGCCCCGGGATTTACCTGAATATTGAGAACAGCAGTATCATCATAATCGGGTGCACCAAGAAGTTCATAATCCACCCTGGCATTGAGAGACCCGGATACCGCAGTACAGGTAGTGGCCAAATCAAAAGTTATATTTAATGTATCACTGTTATTAAGGGTAATTGGTGAGCCCGGACACGCTCCATCGATGTCCCAGATTAAATCCGTCCCCGAAAGTGCTGGGTTAACCGTACAAAATGCTCCACCGCCATTGATATCTATCGATGTCGAGTCTGCGATGTAACTAAACTCTGGCAGGTTAACCAATTTTGCCGTCAATACCAGATCAGTCAAATCATTACCGGAAGTATTTTCAAGATTAAGGGTATATGATTTGGTTTCACAGCGATTAATAGTGCTATCGCCTGAAAATCCTGTTGCGCCCAATGCAACACCTGTCCCAACAACTAAAACTACTAAAACGGCTACAAGTCCTAAGCATTGATGCCTCATTAATTGTGCTCCTCAACAATAAATCGAACCCCTGTAAAGGGAACTGGAATGTCTAGTTTAGACCGCCCTCGTGACAACTGCACGGGAGTCTCAATATTTCGTCCCTGAGTACGAATAATCAGCATGTACTGACCGGCTTTGATATTAGCAAACACAAATCGTCCTTTTTGACCCTTGGTTTTTCTGTAACCGATTAATTCCGCTACAAAACTTGGAACCAACTGTTCATTATCATCAAAGCGTTCATTGCCGTTTCTATCTATAAATACCCTGCCCTGCAGCCTGGAAGCTCTCCTGTCAACAAAAACTGGAAATGCCACATCAACAAATTCTCCTTCCAGAACTCGAACCAGTTTAGAACTATCACCAATGAGTTTAGATTCTGACGGCAGCGTTCGCTCATCCACACCAACAACCCGGTAACCCGAGCGAATATCATCAAATATTGCCTTGCCGTCAGCATCAGTTCGTTTTTTTTGCCCTCCAGCAAGCAAAAGTCCTATTTCACCCATCCCATCATCTTCTGCGTTTTGCAAACCATTGCCATCATGATCTTCAAATACCAATACTTCGATTCGCCCTAACTCTTCAAGGGTCGTGCCAATATTAACAAATGCGCTGTCCTCATCTGCAATAACGTTGCTGCCACCATCAACACCTTGTACCCGGGCAGTGTTTCGATTCTGTCCTTTTTTAACGTTTGCCCCGACCACTACCTGATATTTCAGAGTTGTGGATGCGTCCTGGGCCAGATTGCCAAGATTCCAAGTTAAAATTCGTGTCCCGGAGGGATCTCGAAATAGCGTCCCATCGCGGACAACACGTCCAGAAACTATAGAAAAACCACGTGGCAGGATATCCTCCATTTGCAAATTAAAAACTCTACCTAAACTGACATTTTCAATTGTCACGATATAAGTCAAAATACTACCCACGCGAACGGAATTACCAATGACACGCTTATTCACTCTGATTCCATCTGGTGTCACCGGTACAAAACTGGAATAAGCCGTTACAGTATTGGACGCAACAGTTTCAGATATCTGATCCACCCGGGCATAAGCGGTGTTGGAAATTGCTATGCCACCCATCACCTCTTCTTCCAGTTCTGTAACAATATTAAATGAGAGTTTTTCATGTGGCTGCAGACTTCGATTAAAACTCCAGGAATGATTGTTGCCATTTTGTCCATGACGGGCTGAACTGGTATCACTGATATATCGTAAATGTTCATCAAGCTCATCGGAAACCCGCAGACCGGTAACAGGCTGATTTCCCAGATTCTTAATTTCTACCTGATAAACCTGACGCATGCCTGGCAAAACCGTTGTTTGCCCCTGCCGCTTAACAACCTCCAGCTTATTAATTAAAGGAGGTAATTCAACCTCATCGACAGGAACAGGAACAGGAACCGGGTCTTTAAAAGACTCATCATAATAAAGGTATAATTCACTGGACTTAACCCACAGTACCCAATCAATAGGATTTGCAGTAACATCAGCATCTACCCTGAATGTATTTTCTCCGGCTTTAAGTTTATTGATGGGAATTATCAGCTCAAAGGTCTTAAGAGAATTATTTTCTCCCTCCAAATAACCGATTTGATTACCATTGACACTGAGCATATCGTGTTCGCACTTGTCAGCTGAAAGATAGGGATTACTTTCAGAAGGACAACTATTTTGCGCCTGACAACAACTGGGAAAGTCTACATCTTTAGCACCGACAATGACTCCACCATGAGTGGCATTAGCCAGGACATCAGCTGGAATGTCATGTGTCCAGACTACATGTTGTCCCTCGCCAATTTCTGTATTCCAATTAGTTCCACCATTGGTAACAATATCCGTGTAAATTAGATTTCCTGCAGCCGTCGCAGAACTTGCCAACAGCAGCAAAGCAATAACCACGGTTAAACTTTCCCGCAGGATTTTTTTAAAAGCAGAACTAAGCATCATTGTATTCACTATCCGTTTAATCCTCTCATTAGAGCTTAAAGACCAGATTAAAATATGCAACATCGGCCTCATATTCTCCTTGGTCATCGTCAGTACTGTAACGAAAATGTTCGGCACCCAATACTACTTTAAGAAAACGATTTGCCTGAAAACCCAGTTCCGCGAAATATTTTAAACGATCATCCTCAGCAGCATTGCTAACTGTTTTATTCCGATATGCTGCTGTAAAATCAAATCGTTCATTAAATTGATAATGTGCCCCTAGCAAAACCGTAATTGTCCTGGAAAGAGTCTCCGGCAAAGGTGAGGACATGATCTTATCTTGTTCAATTTGATAAACACCGTAACAGTTAAACTGATCAGCCAAACGATAATCCAAACGCAGATTAAACTTATCGGTTAAAGTCTCATCACGAATTCCATCTGGAGCATCAACCGTATCGACTTCATAACTGTATTTGGCACGAGCAAGAAAATTTGTATAAATATCCCAAAAAACTTGTCCCCCTAAGACAGATTTTTTTCGCTCCTGACCGGTTTCCAGGTCTTCAGAAATCCTGTACTCAGCTCGTAACCGAAATTTAAAAGGTTTAAAGGGATGACTTTTCCAGTGCAAAGTGTAGGTGGACTCTTCTATATCGTTTCCTATGGCAATCAAATCATTATCGTGCTTCAGCCTAACGGAGGCATCGAGCTCAAAATAACGATTGATATACCCCTCCATACCCAGCATGGTTGTATCTATTCGGTGTGTAAAATCTCCCAAAACTGTTTCATAGACCCACTGTTCGCCCTGTTCACCATAAACCAGTAATTTTGGCAGAGGTAGAACTTCTAAACGACCTAGAATATCGTGGGTTTGAAAACTGGCCTCCGGCGTAATCAAATCATCTGTATCTTCAAACTGATAAGCCACCTGAGCAGACACAGGACCCACCCAGGGAAAAGAACCCAGGGGGTGACGCAATGCTGTAATAAAACGATTGTCCACCCGATCATTTTCTGCGCGATCAAGATTATCAAAACTCTCATTTCTCTCTATCCCTACAAGCCATTGAGTGGCCTCAGGATGAACACTTTTAACAGCAGCAAAATAAGTACGCTCAGTATCGATAGCTACATCAGGATCATCGACAAGGTTGTTTTGAGACTGTCGGTAGCCGACAGACAGCCAGCGAAATCGATAAAGATCATAAGTACCTGAAATTCCGAGTGCCTCTTCATCAGTACCTTGAGTGGAATTAATATTTGGATCAAGATTTAATTCTAGATTGGCACTGCGAAATTCAAATTCATGATCTGTTGCAACATCGTCTAGAAAAGATTCGCTTGCCAGATCCCGATTACCAAAAGTTAGAAACCCTTGATCTACCTTCCAATAACGACCAAATATGCGTAAACGATCAATGGGGTTGGTATCCACTCGTATTCGTAATCCATCAGCAGAGGAATCTGAACCACTTTGAGGGATTTCGCTGCGGGCAATTTCAGCGTTGAGGTGGTAACGTTCTCCCAGTTTTAAAACAATATCGCTGCCATAAATCTGACGGCGCTTTCGCCATTGTTCACTGGAAAAACTCTCATCCCATGGCGCGTCGGTCAAATATGTTGCACCTATCTGAATTTTATCTGAAAGAGAATAGGTCAACCGGGTGCCACCGGTCGCTCTCTGCCAACGCCCGTCAGGTGAATCAAATTGATATGAGATGACGATAAATACCGGATTTCCTCGAAAATCCTGCTCATCCACAGGATTTGAGAAATAAATCTCACCGTCATCATAGCTGATATGATAATCCTTACCGCGTACCGCAATTACCGACTTCAGGATACGTGCAGGATTCAGACGATCACGTGTTTCAATTTTAACGGTTTCTGTCCCTTCAAGTACAGGAAGTTCCTCCAGACGATAAGGACCTGAAGTTCCATCTCCACGAAGTTCATCCACCTGGGTCTCACCACGTAAAACACCAGCCATGAAAGTGGCTCCAATACGCTGGCGTTCGCCGTGTACCGTTAAACCACGCACATAATTATCCATGGAGGTAAAGACAGTATCTTGAAAAACTCCATGCTCATGATCACCGAGAATCACATAATCTTTATCTCGTTTGGCATTGATTAAAAACTTAAACGGCTCGTAAGGATCTTCCTCATCATAGGCGGTCTTAAAAGTAACATCGATATCGTTATAAAGAACTCCTTCCCCATTTAAAAAAAGATAACTACGGTTACTATATCCATGAGGCAATCCTTCATCACTTTCTTCAAAAGATATTTCATCTCCATCAATACTCGACAAATTCTGCCGCAGAACACCGACACCAACAACAGTAAGGTCATGTCCTTTCAAAGCATCCTGATAGCGATAGGCAAAACTCTGACCAGGCAAAAAGACCATATTCATACTCAAAAGCAGAAAGAAAAAAAGAGCCAGGATCTTAACAACAGTATACAACTTTCCCACTTCTTTCCCATCTCCCTATGCGACAAAGCAAACACATGCCAAATCTCACTTAATTTATGAAAAAAACTACCAAAAATCTTGAATCTAGCAGTCTACTGAAATACCAAAAACCACGCAACACTTAAACCAATCTTAAATCATAGCAGTTTGACTGCCAGACAAGCGTTTCTACCAAAAGTAAGCAGTATTATAAACAAATCAGAAAGGAAAAAGTAATCATTACAAAAATGCAAAAAAGGAGAAACACTCATACTCCCTTTCCGGGAAAAAGAAGTCTTCATCAGGTTGAACTGGGTCTGGGGCTTGTCAAGCAAGGCCCGAGTTGCTATGATCTATGATTGACTCACCCTTAAGAACGTGTGCCGTGCCCGACACAAAACCAGCCACTCTAGCTAACCACAAAAAGCTGTTATATTTGGGTTAAACACCCGTCCCGAAAATGAAACTTTTTTTAAAACTACTTGTGGAATATTTATCATGAAAGCAACTGGATTGAGGATGACATTTTCTCCTCAAAAAATGATTAGAAACTTCGCCTTCTTTTTAACGCTCTCTTTCATGTTAACAGGTTGTACGTTCATGCAACTCAGAGAAGAAGTCAAAACTATACACAAATCCAAAATTTTAGTTGGTACCGTGTCAAGCGCTCTGTCTTACCCTGATATGCCAGTAGTAGTAGCTGCCTATTCTAAAAAGGATAATAAAAGAACAATTGTTCATTACACTACACTGCACGAACCTGGACCTTATGAATTAATTGTTCCCATGGGAACCCACCATATTGTCTCTTTTGTCGATAAAAATAAAAATTTTACCTACGACAAAGGGGAACCGGCAGGTCAAATTTTAAGTGCTGAGCAGATCTCTGTTCCTGCAGGAGGTGTTCGCGGAAACCTGGACATTGTAATTTCAAAGAAAAATACTAAAATGATAGATTTTCCGATCGGGTCTCAAGTCCCCCCAAAAAAATATAAAAATTTCCATAGTACCAGTCCAGGTGCAATAGCTAACCTGGATGACGTTTTGTTCTCAGATGAATTTGGAAAAAAAGGATTTTGGACTGGTCTTGAGTTTTTCAAGGAGATTGGCGGTAATGTATATTTCCTTGAAGCCTACGATCCGAAAAAAATCCCAATCCTTTTTGTTCACGGCGCTGCAGGGTCTCCCCAAAACTGGAAGACTTTTTTTGAAAGTATTGACCGCAATAAATACCAACCGTGGTTTTTCTATTACCCTTCTGGTTCAGCCATTGATTCAATGTCCCATCTGCTGTATTGGAAACTGATTAATCTGCAGATAAAATATAAATTCAAAGAACTCTATATTACAGCCCATAGTATGGGAGGACTTGTTGCCCGGTCTTTTATTGTAAATTATGGTGTTCTTTTTCCTTCCATTTCCAATTTCATCACTATTTCGACACCATGGGGAGGAGAAGAACTCGCGGAACTTGGAGTAAAATACTCCCCAGCTGTAATTTCTGCCTGGAGAGATATGCAACCGGAAAGTGAATTTATCACTTCAATATTTACTAAAAAAATGCCGCCCAAAGTCGAGCACTATCTGTTTTTTGGCCATAAAGGCAATCGTAATATTTTACGACCAAATAATGACAATGCCGTCACATTGGCAAGTCAGCTTGACCAACGCTCACAAAGAGATGCTAAAATGATTTATGGCTTCAATGAAGACCATGTAAGTATTCTTTCTAGTAAACAGGTAATATCCCAATATAACACCATTCTTGCCGACATTTATCAAAAAACAAATGCCTCTGATAAAACCTTGGGCAACAGATTAAATGTCGATTTTTCGTTTGATTTGCCTAAAGAACTACCAAGACCCATGTCGGCTCTTTATCTTCGCCCTGTTGACCAAGAAGGGACAGAAACCTGGCTCTATATAGACCCTGAAGACACAGGACTGGAACACGGTCCATTTCCTTCAGGAAAATATGAAGTGAGCGTAATTGCCCCGTCATTCGCACCAGAACCTGTCAGCATACCAATAAGCATAGAAGAAGGCTCGATTCCCAACATTAAATTTTCCATGAAACCAGCAGGACACCTACGTGGATACGTAACAAAAAACAAACAACCTCATATGCAGGCGGGGAAAGATCGGAGACCGGATCCTGAAGTAGAGATACAGTCAGTAACATTAAAAGGAGAAGGTATTTATCGTAACCTTACCCCTCTACAAGAAAAAGATATCAGCTATAACGAACATTATCCTGAGCATTATTTATCTAAAACAGACTACACGTCTCAAGGAGCTTTTTTCTTTTTTGGATTGCCTAAAGGAAAATTCGAACTGACCTTAAACGCAAAAGGGTATGAACCATATTCAAAGATTTGCAATGTAACGCCAGGACAATACAATAATACCATAATAATAAAGCTGGTGGAGACAGTTAACCCCCACCTCAAAAAGATCATTGAAGAAAAATAAATCTTCAACACTTTCGCCAGCTACCTCAATTTAATATATATTCATTGGTAATAATATCCGGATTTGAGTTAGAGCGATAAACCCCGCAAGAGACCTGAAGCTAAGCATTACAAAATCTTAACACACTAAAAAACTTCACCACATCTGCCTGTTATAGCTAAACATTCAAGACAGACAATGCGCTTGTCATCCCAAGAGCAAGCATAAGACATAATTCGTCCTTGTATTCCCCTCATGAAATTCAATATAATAATTATACTCAAAAACAAGAGCGAATCTGTTCTGCCGGAAAGATTATTCCAGTATTATAAAATACTATTTGCTCATAGTTTCAAATATTTAAAAAATATTTGCATAGGAGTTTATGATGAAAGATACATTGTTAGCAAATTTATTTGTCAGTATCGTTGTTGCCAGCACATTTCTTGCTTTTGTGATTGTTAGCATTATTATTTTTTGTGAAAAAAACTTTTTATTTATTAAAAAAGCTGTATTGCATCGTGCTAAATTAACAACAAATGATAAATATTGTTTTGGCAAATAAACAAAAACTTTACCAAAACAAATAAGACTGTTCATTTGAATTTGACATTAAGTTGTTTTACCCGCAGTCATATTTTTTGTTAAAATATGATATGGTATTTTTTTTTATCGTTGTTTGTTAACTGTTGGGTTAAACAAACATAATACTAACATGCTTTAATCTTTGGCTTCTATAAAACTCCAATCCAAAACAGGAACTTTAACAACCATGACTGAGTCCTGTTGAAATTCTTTTGCGTATAATTTTGCCAAGTCCTTAGCCTTCTGCATCTCACTTTCTTTGACTATTAAAGTTACAATTTTGGACCGTTCAGGTTTGCCTTTATAGAATCCCTTCGAATCAACGACGTTAAATCCATCAAATGTTGTCGCAATTTTTTCTTGTTCAAATTTTTGCCAATCATATAAAGACACAGCACTACCGTTTGGCAATGATAATCCAAAAAACATTCTCAACCTATACACGTCTTCGGCAATACAATTCGTGGAAAGAATTAGTATAGCAACTGTTGTTACTGTAAAAATTAATTTATTCATACTTTTCATAGTTTTATACCATTACAGTCTGACTTTACTGGATTTAAATACAAGGTTTATATTCAATGTACCTTTTATGATATTCAGGAATGCTTATTGTTAACATAGAAGGGATTTAGTTTTAAACAGATTGATAAAATCATTTCTTTCCGTTTAGAAAGTCCATCTACCTATAAAAATTATAAACAATTTAATGGAGGTGAATAATCATGAAAGAGAACTCCACAAAACCATGTTGCTGTGCAGAAACTAATGTAAGCTACAATGAAGATTATTCAGGTCTAGAAATAAAAGCGTCATTACCAGGTGTTGAAAAAAAAGATATTAGTTTTTCAATTAATTCTGCCAAATTTTGCATTATAGGTCAAAGGGAAGACCTCAAATACAATTGTTGTTACCAGTTATCTGAGGAAATTGACCCTGATGAGAGTTATGCAGAATACAATGATGGATTACTAACAGTTAAAGCTCCATTTAAATTTCCATTAAATGGCAAAAACCTTAAAATTCATTGAAATTTCAGAGAAACAATTAAGCATTCAAGGTCTACGAAATTAACGATTGTCGTAGACCTTTATATATATCTGTTGTCTATATTCGTTTTAATATTTGAAACTTATGACAAAAAGCATCTAGAACTCTTTCAGTATCGCCAAAACCAACCCACAAGTGAAGTTTCCCAATTTTTAGGATTCACAGGCTATCGTAATGCGCCACTATCACAAGAATTATTTAAGTTTATATTTTTTTGTAGCAAGTTTAACTATGCTTTTCTTTTTCAATTTCTTTCTATATTTACGTTCTATATTATAATTTGAATTTTTCTGGACTAGAGTAAACTCCACAAAGCATGCTTTTCCCTTGTAATCTCCAATAGTTACAGAGAAACTATTGTCAGCGCGATTTATTTTAGCTTTTGTATTTTTTAAGACTTTACCTCTTCTTTCGATTATGAAACCGTTAATATCTCTTAATTTTGGATAGCGGCCATTCTGGTTCCAAGTTCCCTTAAAATAACAAGTTCTTTTAGATCCTTTAGATTCAACTCTAAATGATGTTATTTGGTAACCAAATCCAGACATTTGGGCACCAAATTGAGACTCTAGGCGTTTATTCGCAGCGTTAAGAGGTGCTCCATGCAATAGAAATAAGACCAGAAATAATATGATAATTTTCATTAAGTTCTATCCTTTTAAAAATTTCCTTCAGATAATCTCCCGGCTTTTGCAAGGGACAAAAAAATACTCCGCCGCAAACAGCTGGATATTTGAAACTAGATCAACGTGAGTTGTCTATAGCTTAATTTCTTTTTATGCAACTGTTTATATTCATTTTTTTTGCCATAATCCCTGATCTACTGACAGTATTAAATCCGTTAGCGACATGTTCGCCAACATTCAATACAAAATACCCCATCGCACCAATATTCCCTGCCCCCCCCCAATTGTTTCAAGACGTTACTACTTGAAACAATACCTTTCTCGCTGTGATCCTTTTCACCTTAGCCCCTATCTTTAACGCGCAAAACATCAGGATAGCTTGAATGAGAAAATGAATAAGATCTCATTTGCAAGCCTATGAAGAATACATGTGGTGAAAAGAATGCTTGGTGGAATATTTTCTAAGATAACAATAATAGAGGTTACACTGAGTTAACTTTTACTTGCTCGATACATTCGAATTTGCATTTTTTCAAAAGTGACTATCCCTTCTGATATTACCGGATCAATAAACTCCAGGAAATCTTCGAGCTTTTCCTGCTGGTCAATTATTTCTATAATAACTGGTAAATCTTCAGAAAGCCGGAGGATAGATGTGGTTTTGATACGACTATTGGCACCATATCCCATCATACCGCGCGTTACAGTTGCACCGGCAATTCCTCTTTCTCTGGCCTTAATTACGATCCACTCGTAAAGATGTTTTCCATTATATTTGCTGTTTTCTCCAATAATAATTCTGAGCATAGAGCCTTTTTCTGGCAAATTCATGGTCATCTCCAGATTCCTAAAGCAATAAGACGGCCAAACCATACCATGACAAGGCCAGCAAGCACCTGAGTTCCAACATTAAGTGCTGCCAGGTCAATTCTGTTGTCACGGATAAGATTTAATGTCTCATTACCAAAGGTTGAAAAAGTAGTAAAAGCGCCCAAGAGTCCAATAAGCAGAAAACCTCTCGCTTCCATGGAAAAGAAAGAGCGGGTTTCAATAAGGTAAGACATGGCCCCAATGATGAAACAACCAATGAGGTTTACAGCAAGAGTGCCAAATGGAAAAATTATAGAGCCTGATTGATGTTGGAAAAAGCCACTTGTAAGATAACGCAGAATTGCTCCGGTAAAACCTCCAAGTCCGATAATTAAAAGATGAGAAATGTTATCCATGTTGTGTTTTTAAGAACTGATAAGGAAAAATACAATAAGTATAGACCAAAATTATTGTTTAAGTAGTGCATCGAAGAGCTTAGGCAGAGCTTTGTTAATTTCTTTTTCAATGCTGTTCTTAGCAGCTTGTTTAAATAAATCAGTAAGTGAATTGCTCAATGCCTGAACATCGTAACTTGGTTTATTTACCGTACCGGTTATAGGAATTTCCAGGGTAGTGTTTTTAAAAACCCTGTAGCCTTCGGTTCCTATCAACTTTTTGGTGACAGGAATTCTTAACAGATAATTTATACTTTTATCAAAACCCATGGAACCGCTTAGTACCATGTTAGAATCAGCAACAGTGATTGTAACAGGGGAACAGGCAATACGTCCCTGTTTTGCGATACACTCTATCTCGGTGTCCTTAAGTTGTAGCGAATTTTCTTCCTGATTGAAATTTCGAAGTATGGATTTTAACAGTCCGGAGCTGTCTAATGTGGCGTTGCTAACATCAATAAAGGAAGTGAATTGCTTTCCCTGATGATTTTCTTTATCGACAAGCCATTTTAATGAATCAACTTGAACAGTTATAGTTCCAGATGGTTGAGTTAAAATTCCAAAAATAGGGTGTATTTGTTTTAACACACCATCAACCAGAGGTTTTTGTAATTGAACGTTGGTAAGGATCTGTTGTTTTTTGGGGATAAGAGTGATCTTTGCTGGTTTTTCGTCAAAAAAGAGGTGAGGAAGGATTGTTAATCGTCCTTTATTAAGTTTTCCAGAGATGTTTGCATCAAGATTTCCCCTGTCAACAGTGATAGGAATACGTAACTGCTGAAGCTCGATTCCATTGAAAAGAAATGAATCTGTGGAAAAGGAACCGTTAAATTTCAGATGTTGATTTCTTTGATCAGATTTAGCAGTTTTCAGAGGGTATGTTAGGGAAAAATCATGTGCATCTTTTCCATTGAGAAAAAATTCTTTTCCTGTCAAAGCCTGAATAATTGGCGTTATTCTGACAAGGTCTGGGGTATAGTTGCCATCAAGTTGAAGTAACTGGAGATCACCTGCCTGAATAATATGGCCAACTCCAGATAATTCTAATGGATTGGATTTAAAGTAAACATTTCTGATGTTCAGGTCATCTGATCTTTGATTCCGCAGCGTTTGAATGTTGCAGTGAATATTTTCCCTGTCCACAATCTTTATATTTTTTTGAGAGAAAGAAAAATTCTCCAAGTAAAGATTGGTTCCGATATTCTGTCCCTTGCGAGCAACATCATATGCATGAACAGTTAGTTGTGCTTTGCCAGCTACGTCGATATCGGTTGGGAATTTTCCTGCTATTTTCAGGGCAGATATTAATTCATCAAGCTCGGTCTCAACATTGAGGGCAGCAGTTAAACTGTCCAAGGGGGATTTCCAGTTGGCTATGGAGAGATTATCTATTTTTACGCTTGCTGTTTTTGAGTAGAGAAATAAATCATCAATCTGTAATTTATTTTCCGGGAAATTAATAATCAGGTGGCTCTTTATCTTGGACAAAGGGATAATTGAGCCAAAAGGGCCAGTAAAAGGTGAGGACTGAAAAGTATCGAGTCTGGAATCCTGGCGGATAACAGGATGAACAAGAATAGCAGGTCCGATATAGGTTTCAGAAACTTTAGATGTCAACAGAATGCTTTCATCTTTAAAAATCGTATCACCCCGTTGGATTTGCAATCCTGTTAACTGGCTGTCTAGATTTTGCACAAATAGTTTTCCGGGTGTAAAAAAACCAGTGCTGTCAATGCTGCTGTTTCCTGCTATGGATAAATCTGGGTTAAGTACTTCCATCGCATGCAGCATTGAAGTAATCCGATCTAAGGATAAGTCTGTAGTCAGTGAATAATTACCGGAGTTTTGTCCAGATTTTCTGGTAAAATTATCGGAATTCAAGATGGCGGTGCCCGGCCAGGTGTTAACAGCTATACTTAGTTGAGCGCCAGCTTCATCAGGTTTGAGAAAAAAGGAAAGAGGTGCGTTAATCTTACCATCAATGGTCAGTCTATGTGCAGGTAGGACTTCTTTGTCTGATTTGGCAAGATAGAAATCTTTGATATCAATATTTGTGTTTATAGTATAGTGGTCATCCCCATTTGTTTTAGACGTTACATGAAAGCTTGCGTCTCCCTTCCCTGACCAGTCAATAGGAAATATTTTACCAATTTCATGAAATGCCTGTTGGAGATTAGCTGAACCGTAAAGTTCAAAGGACTTGAGATCGCCTTTACCCTCTGCATGGATAAAGGGTGCATCAATCTTCAGGTTTTGAATGAGAATGGTTTTATTATCTTGACGACCATGAAGGTTAAGAGATACTTGCTCCCACGAAACCAGGTGAGAATCAAAGAGCACACTAAAATCTCTAATTGCAGTATCAGCAAGGAGTGTTGTCTGTCCAAGTTTTCGATTTAAATCGATAATAAAGTCAACATTCCCGGTTTGAATGGATGAGCCATTGTCGGTGTTAAATATTTGAGGTATCTGTTGTTGGAGTACTGGCAAACTGATGTTACCAGCTCCTGAGATTTGAGTAATCCCCGGACTATATCGCCCTTTTGCCTGAATGTTACCTGATTCAGATTCTATATTAAGTTTTTCAATTACCCAGTCACGTGGATTTTTTCCATGAGCATCCAGACCAATACGAAGTTTTTTGACATAGACATCTTTTTCTTCAAGAAAACCTCCCATGAGTTGAGCTGAATCCAGACTGAATTCTCCGTTAATATTAATGTCATGTATTCCTACAGTGCTCACTTTTAAGAATGTGTTAATAAATCCTTTGCCAATAGGAATTCTGGTGATAGATGAGCCTTGTTCAAGTAGTTGTTGAATAGGGAATTTAGAGATAGCAAGTTCAATCTCTGTAACGGTTGTATCCTTGAGTGTATCTTGTCTGGCAGGGAGATTCAAAAACCCCTTAACACCTATGTTCCCCAGACTGTCCCACGATTGAGAATTTCCAGTAAAATTGATAGTCCCTCTGGAAAGAACAGAATCCCAGTTTAAATTCTTGAGAAGTAACTGAGAAGAATTATCTGGTTTAGCAAAGGAAACTGAGCCATTTTCGATCATGAGATGAAGTATGATTCCGTTCCAAATGGCTGCTTTAGAATGCGATTTTTCAGAAGATGAGCTTGAAGTTTCAGTTGAGTCTGAATTAGGAGTTGATTGTTTGCGGCTAGGTTGAGAAATATCTTGTTTGATATCGGTTGGCTTGGACTTTGGCTTATGATGAGTTAAAAATTTTGGGTTCTTAAGTGTGATCGTACCAATATTTTTTGGAAAGATTACAAATTTTAAGAAGCTATGATTCCCGGTAATTTGTGGTATTTCAGCTTCAAAGCCAGTTCTGGTATCTTTATATTGTATTTTTTGAACAACAAGTCCTTTGCTCCAGCCAATAGAGATGTCTTCAATGCTCAATGTCCCGTGAATTCGACTGTTAATCGAAGTTAAAACAAAATTACGAAATGGATTAGAGGAAATAATGCTTGGAAGTACTACCATTACCAGGAGTACTAAAAACGTTATTAAGATGATAATTTTTTTGATGCGGGTAGCCACAAAACAACCTTTGTAGATTTTTAGAAATTAATAGTAAGCAAACGCTAATCTACTGTGTATCAATTGCTGTGTCACTAAATTGTGTGTGAGTTTTGTAGGTTTTTACCCAAAAAACAGTACAATATTAAGATGTTTGTTGATTAGTAAATTTGATTGCTACTGCGCCTTTATAAGAAAAAAGGATCTTGATCACTTGCTGAAGAAGATTTTGGGCCGTGCCCGAATTCATGTTATGTTGGTCGACATATTAACTTGGTAGATAAATACAACGCTTAATTCAAATACAAATGTTATTAGTTTTTGTCTTGCTAAAGCCGAGTTCACAGAAATTTATTAAAAAACCAAGTTTGGAGCGGAGCTGCATGAATTGTTTTCCAGTATTATTTGCATTATTTGTTTGTACATTCATCATTCAACCTGTTTGGGCAAAAGATGGATGCCTGGATCTTGTAGTCGAAAATCAATTGGAATCCGGACATTATTTAATTGTCTTTACGATGAAAAATGTTAGTGGTGAAGTGATATTTGAGCAAGCAAATCTTTTGCCCTGGCAAGCTGATAGTGATGTGTTTTCTGCAAGGTTAGTATCAAAACCAAATACTGAGATTGATTTTAGAATGGAGAATTCTGTAGTTGAAACAGAGCAAATAATTGCTCTATTTCCTTGGGAGATAATGGTGGAGAAAGTCAGACTTGATGAGAAGTTTGCAGATGTCTCTGAAAAACTCTCCCAGGAGGATTTATTTTTATACTGGAAGTATAAACCACATGAGAAATGTAAGCCTCAACAAGGAATGGTTCAGTATGAAAATCAGAAGCCAGAAGAAGGTGAGAATCAAAATGAATAAAATATTTTTTGCTGTGTTTTTGCTAGGATCTTTTTGTTTTCAAGGTTGTTCTGCTTCAGATACCACCTACCAAGGTTTACATGAAGGACTGCATAAAGGTGAAGAGTTTAATCGTTCCAAAGATCCTTCAAAGGATCCTGTACCAATACAAAAGCCCAGTTATCATGATTATAAAGTTGAAAGGGACGCAGTCTTGAAAGAGCACCAGAATTAGCATGTTCTACAGATAAGGAGTTGAATCCTTTTCTATTAAGAGTTATATAACATCTCAGCAAATATTTTGCTTTTTTAGTCTTCTTCACATATATGCGCTCGTAGCTCAGCTGGATAGAGCACTGGACTTCGAATCCAGGAGTCGCAGGTTCGAATCCTGCCGGGCGCACCACTAATATCCCCAACTACCCTGCCATACCCGTTGACTTTCCCCATTTTAGATGTTTTGCTATTGTGACCA
>PJEL010000915.1_pt1 | contig 32466 bp, 20 predicted proteins | sample 1853271 | NCBI WGS metagenome assembly PJEL01 (sample SAMN08108733, study PRJNA415343) | Invertebrate metagenome, whole genome shotgun sequencing project. | host: Globobulimina | place: Sweden: Gullmar Fjord | collected 2015-08 | reverse complement strand
CAGAAAAAAAAAAATATAACTAAACTTGGTTTGTAGGAGTTGGAGGGAAGGGGGGTTTGTTTTTTATTTGCAGTGGTATGGGGGGGGGGGGGAGTAAACTTAAATGGCAAGAAACATTTTACTAACTTGCGCCTAAGTAAAGCAATAGTCAAAAAAGAAAGGCACTTTACCTCCCACTTAATACCTCAATAGCTTTAGCTAAAAGTAGTAAACTCTATAGTACATCAACTATAATTTTACTGAGTCAGTTTTTAGGCTTTTCTTCTTTCCTTTAAAATTTTTTTTTGGATCTATAAAACTAACTACTTTAGTAATGGGAGTATGATACTTTATCTATTTTTGCATATTTAGAAGTTAATAATCATAGTAATTATAGTGGTAATTTGATAGAAAGGCAATTAGTTAAAACAGGAGCTAAAATACTTTTAGAAAAAAAGTATAGTTTCTATTCTACTACGATTACGATTTTTTCTCTTTCTTCATCCATTTTCCCATAAATCTCCCTAACCTTTCATCATAATCTTTTTTTACCTTATTAAGATTATTCATAATATTATCTATTTTCAGAATTAATGACAAGTCCTAGGTTATTTAAATAACTTAATATAGCTCTTAGCTTTAGCCATTGATTAATGTTACTTTACTAAGTATCTTATCACAAGATAGTTTAACAGATAAAAATTTTTGTAACTCGATCTATTCATCAAAATTAGAAACCTCATATATCAAGACCTTTTAAGAATGTTTCAATATGATTATTTGATCCTAAATATTCTCTAACTTGAGAAAAACTTAAAACTAGGATTCCTTCTTCACCCAAAAGTTTTCCTAACTCTACTAAAAAAAAATTTAAATCACATCTCTCATACAATAGACATTTAAGAACAATTATTTAAAAGTTGTAATTATTTTTTTGATTAAAAACTCAATGCTTTTAGGATTTTGTAAAAATTATCCTTCATAGATAATAGCAAAGCAATTTTTTTACAAGACTCTTCCTATCTTCACCTGTGATTCTTTATATAGAACTAGAGCACATTACTGCAAAGCAAAAATAGTTTAATCATACTATTACCGATAAATATTTTACATTCGCGTATATAAACATGATTAGATATACAAAATACAGTAAGTTTACTATGAAATAACAGTTTGAAATAGACTGTATTAGTTAAATAACTGTGATTATTATTGCTTTATTCTTAATTAAATGATTTAGTGTTTAGGTTTGACTTAAAATATTGATTAATTTGTTATGCAGAATTAATAATATTAAAGATTTTTTTATAAATATAAATTATGTTATTGCTTTTTTTTAAGGATTGTGCTTGGATACTAAAAAAAATTATATCAAACAAAGTAGTTTTTGCATCTATACTTTGTTATAATGTTTTATTTGGTTCCATTCTTTTGGAAGCGTCGGGGTCGGGAAATAAATTATTGAAGAAAGAAAACGAGCAATCAATTTATAATTATGGATATGTTATATCTCCATATAACAGTGTTTTAGGAAGTATTGCGGAAAAAACCCTTAAAATTCAACCCAAAACCCAAAGCTCAAAAGTAGTAGGTCTATATATATATAAAACAGTATTTAATGAAAAAGAATCACAGGAGGCTTATGGCGCTCTTACAGGAACTAAATTAGGGAGAGAAAAAGATGATACTATTATGGATGCATATTTAGCAGGTGTTGAATTAGAGGAAAAAGATACTTTACTTGACTTTGAGAGTAGGGTATCAAAGCATTCTAAAAAAACTTTACTTCATAATGAGCTTATTGAGGCTCTAAAAGAAATATTTAAACTCCAAGATACAGATAATGAAGAATTAGAGAAAATTAAATCTAAAAAATTTAATGGGTCTTTTGCTCTATTTCGTACACCTAATTATATGTTCCTCAAGAATAAAGAAGAAAAAAAAGCAGCAAGAGAAAAAGGCCTCTATTTTCCTAGTCGATGGTTCAATAATGTAAAAGACAGTTTAAGTATTGGTATTGGTAGTAATGGACTTCCTGTATTAAGAAAATATGGAGAGTTTTCTGATAGTCAAAGAATGTTATATACTTTGACGAAAGAATATCTTTCTGGAGTTGCACTGGAAGAAGATATTATAGTTAACGGTGAGAGTTCAGTATTTATTAATCATCTAGTTATGATTAACCCTGATGCAGAAATAGGAGGTGTGTTGATTGGCCCTGTAAGTATAGTTGATTTACTTAGATCTAAATTTGTTAAATGGCTAAAGGAAGGAGGAGGAGATGAAGTAGAAGATTGGTCAAGAATAAATAAAAAAAAAGTTCGTGAATTCTTAAGAAATACTATTTGGAGAGGTAAAGCGCAAAATAAAAGTCATATTTCAAAGTTCATAACATCAGGTTTAATGGAAGAAATTAGAGAGAATGATGAGATGGATGAATTCTCTGTTGCTTTTGCAAATATTTATAAAAGATCAGTTGGAGGAACAAGACTTGATTTTCTATATAAAGTTATGTTATATAAAAAATCAGCTTTAGGTATTGAGGAAGAATGTAATGATTCTAGAGTTAAAAAACAACTCGAAAAAAAAGAAGATTCGGATATTTTCTGGGCTCAAGTTAATCAAAGAGCAAAGTTGTATATCTTTTATATACTTTTAGTATTAATTGCTCATTATATTATTACTACAGCTGTTGATGGGATTATTAATTTTATTAACACTTATTTAAGTAGAGGTACTTACAGCTATAATTCTTTCGTTATTGAAACTAGCTATCCAACCTCTAAATGGGAGTATTTTTTGGAATATTTTTTTGGGATTAAAAAAGAATTTGAACCTATAGAAGAGGAGGTATTTCTGCCAGAGCCATTGGAGAGGCAATTTGAGGAATATGAAAATAATATAATGACAGCTGTTGAGAATAATATGAGGTTAGACCCTAGTATTCGTGCTAACGGAGGTGGAATGCTTCACCCAAACACTCTTCTCTCGGGGGCTCCTGGACTAGGTAAATCTTTTAAGTCCAGGCAACTTCTGATTCTTCTTCATATTAAGGGATATATTGACTTTGTCAGGATTAATGTAGCAGCTCTTAGGCACTCTTCTCCAGAAGCTGTAGTTAGCTTTATGATTGAACTACGTGAAAAAGCAAGAGTAAACTATGAAAGGACAGGAAAACTAACAATATTTGAGATGAACGAAATGGGAGTTTTAGTTTCTGATCACACTTCTGACAAAACTAATGAAATAATTAAAGCGTTTGTTGCTATTCTTTTGACAACTTTTGACAAAAGTTATGGAAATCCTATAGTTTATATAGGTACAACAAATATAACAGAAGAAGAACTATCAGGAATGAGTAAGTTTGATAGAGCGGTATTTAGTCGTACTGCTAATAGATTTATATTTAGTAAACCAGGAGCAGATGTCTTGTTGAAAGGACTATCAAATAAGATTGCTGTAGTAGGTAAAAAAAATTATCCAGGAATTGAAATATCTGATGAACTACTAGATAATGATTTAGACTTATTAAAGGCAAGGCTTGGTCAAGAGCTAATTGACTATATTGTAGAGGAGTATGGAGATCTACGTAATATTAGGGCTAAGGCTGAAGGTTTCTTGCAAGCAAAGATGACCGAGCGTTACTTGGAGTATCCACTGTTAAGTGGTAGTAGTGAACTCACGATAGATGATCTTGTAATATATTTTGAATCAGATCGTTTAAATAAGCTTCAAAGTAGAGCATTAGCTAATGATGATAACAACCAATAATTCAAGTCAGTTATTTATTCTTATCAATGTAGGAGGTTAACGATTGTATGTTAATCAACTATATAAATAATGAAATTTAATTATGTGTATTTTGGCTTATGTAGAATATGATGTATATTCCTGAAGATAAAGTTCAGCTTATTCAACAACAAGCACGTGTAACAGATGTTTTGGGAGATTTTTTGAGCTTAAAAAAGCGTGGAACAAAATATCTTTGTCCATTTCATGAAGATCACATCCCTAGTTTTTCTATATCAAGTAGTGATAAGTTCTATCGTTGTTTTGGGTGTGATGCAAAAGGTACAGCTACATCATTTCTTCTAACACAGCAGCAGATGAGTTTTCCTGAGGCTATGTGTCACTTGGCATCCAAGTATAGTATTCCTCTTGAGTTATCCCCTAGAACTAATAAGCAAAAAAAAAAACAGAAGACCTATGAGTCTCTCTATATTATATTAGAAGCCGCAAAAAAATATTTTGTATCAATTATTAATGATAGCAGTAGAAAGAAAGGACTAGAGTATCTAAAAAAGCGTAAATTAGATTCGAATCTAATCCTAAAAAACTTCAATTTAGGTATGAGCTTACCTACTTGGGCTGATCTAACAAATAATCTAAAGAACAATGGATATGAAGTAAGTCTTTTGCAGCAGGCTGGTCTAACACTTAGAAGTAATAAAGAGGGGATAAATTATTATGATAGGTTTAGAGATAGGTTAATTTTTCCTTTGCAAGATATGGGTGGGCGCGTTGTGGGATTTGCGGGGCGTTCATTAGCCCCCGCAAATCCCACAACACCAAAGTATATTAATACTCCAGAAACTCTTTTATATCAAAAAAGCAGATATCTATATGGTCTATCTCAAGCAAAAAAAGCAATAAAAGAGTCTCAAAATTGCTATTTGGTGGAAGGATACAGTGATGTATTATCACTACATCAAGTAGGACTCTCTCAAGTAGTAGCTAGTGGAGGAACTGCTATTACAAAGCAACAAGTCTGTTTACTTAAAGGTCTAACAAATAAGATTACCGTTCTCTTTGATGGAGATAGTGCAGGTAAAAAAGCGACATTACGTGCAATAAATATATTATTCTCAGAAGGCTTTGATGTTGAAGTTGTTTTGCTTCCTAGTAATCAAGACCCAGATAGTTATAGACAAAAAGTTTCAAATGAAGAATTTAAGGATTATCTTTTAAAAAAATCGGTTAAAGGTGTAGATTTTTGTCTACAAGAGGTCTTATCAATTAATATTGACAATATTTCTCAAAGAACAGATGCTATTTATAAATTAGTAGAGACTATTTCACAGACTCCAGATTTGATTAAAAGAAATCTTCAGATTTCATACTGTAGTAAAGCTTTAAATATTGAAGAAAATATTCTCTTAAATGTTATAAACAAAAAGAAAACACCTCAGTTATTTTCAACAAAAAAACAAGTAACATTTAATAGTAATAGTAATAACGCAAAGTCTTCTATTTCTTCTATTGAAAAAGCTATTTTGCACTTACTAATTTTCCAAGGATATTCATCTACTAATAGAGATATTCAAATTGTAGATTTATTGTTGAGAGTTTTGGATAAAAAAACTTTTCAAAACTTAGATTGTAGAGATTTAATTGATGTTTTTTTAACCAACTGGAAAGATGGAACTAGAAAATACGGCAATGATTTCATAGAGCATTATCGAATACAATTAGGAGATAAGTTATTTGCAATTATTAAAAACCTTCAAAACTATTACCCCCACAAACCAAGTCCAAACTGGGGGAAAAAATTTGTTACTTTGTTTAAAGAAGAAGATGTAGATGATATTATTAAATTAGTAAAAACCAATTTATATCATCTAAAGCTTAAAATTTTACAGAAGGAGATAGAAAAAAGTAGAAATAAGATCTCTAATCTAGAAAATAATTCGAACTTAGAGGCTTTAGAGCTAGTTGAAATTAATGAAGCACTAAAAAAAAAGCAAAGATTAATAGCGGATAAGCTTGGAATAGTTATATTGCCATTTAAAAACATATTTTAATAGAGTAATAAAATATACTTTTTGTGTATATTCATAAATATAAGACGCTTTTAAAAGAAAAATACAAATGGTTAAAAGTTCATTTACTATTATAGTTAAAGCTTTTTGTCTGTCTGGACAGCTCGTTTTTTTATATGCAACATCACATTTTAAAACAGATAAAGTATTAGAAAAAGGTGATTTAATTCAAGGGCTTATATTAAATAATTTTAATGCTAATGAATTAGAAGGATGGCAAGTATATAAAAATATATCATCAATTAAGATGGAAAATTTTTATTTAGGAGATAAAAAATCAGATATTAGTAATAAGAATACACCTAAGGATTATAGATTAGGATATTTTAAATCAAAACTTTATAACTTGTTGAGGGATAAAGATAAGAAAAAAAAAAAAACTTTTACTTAAAAAAAGTATTGCAAAAAAACTATATTTTCACTAAATTTCAAGAAAAAAAAAGTATTTTCGAATTACTTGAGCTTCTCTATAAAGAAGGAATAATTCCACAAGAGGATAAAAAAAAACTATTGACTTATAAAAATAAAGTCATAGGAGGTAGTTACCCAAGATATTTAATAAATGTTGAGCTTTTTAAAGATCTTGATAATTTCTTACAAAATCTTTCATCTGATAGCTGGGATTATGAAAATTATCAAAAGAAAGTAGATATATATATAAAAGAGTCCCAAACTGGAGAGCAAACTGAAGAAAGACATAAGAGGCTATATAAACTCCTTAGGGATAGGGATAAGGCCGCCCAATTACTTATAAAAAAGAGAAGAGTAATAAGAGCATTAGCTAAGAATGGTTGGAGTAATATATTTCCTTACAAACTTATTGTTTACGATAACAATGATGGCAATAAAAAAAAGATTAATTTTTTACAAAAAGCAAAAAAACCACTAAAAAAAATCACTAAAAAAAAACAAAATTCTCTTAATAATTTAAGCTTCATTTTTTTTATATTGGTAGTATATCCGTTATTTTTTTCAAAAAACAATAACTCAAGAAAAAAAAATATATAATTGTCGCAATGATTCTATTCAGATAATATAGACCGTAACTCTTTTTTAGCTTTTTTAGCATAACTACTTACATTTTCTTTTAAAGCAGTTCTCTCAAACAAAAAACAACTAGCAATAATGTAAAAAATTATTTGTGTAATATTTCTTATTCTTCTCATATTATATTTAGATTTTTATTTTCTATCTCAGGTTCAGACATTAGCAGTACTTTCTCATCAAATGGAATTTTTACAAATATATATAAATGTTGCTAAAAACAGCAATTTTACAATACACAAAAAAAAAGGTCAATAAATATTTGAGCTCATTAAAGCCAAAAGCTATTAATAATCAATTAAACTTATTTTTTTATATAAAAATAAACTTCTTGCTATTTTTGAGGCTTAAAAGTAGATAAAAACTACTAACTTCGCAAGCAATACTAATAAACTATCCATATGCTAGATATACGTTATATTGAGGAATGTAAAAAAGATGTAATTAAAAATTTAGAGCGAAGGGGTTTAGAAGAAGCTCAGCATAAAATAGATAATTTACTTGCAAGCAACCATAAGAGAAAGATATTACAACAAGAAAGCGAGTTAATAGCACAGCAACTTAATAGTGAAAATAAGAAAATTGCAAAGCTTTTAAGAGAGTCAAAATCATCAATTGATGAGCAAAGGGAAGCTCTTATAAAATTAAAAAGTAGATATAAGATTCTCATAGAGAAATTTAAAAAACAAAAAGAAAATTTTCGTGCGAGTTTGCTTGAGTTACCTAACTTGATTGATGAAAACCTACCTAATAGTGAAAATAAAGTTATAGAACAATGGGGAGAGGTTCAAAAAGATAATTCATCGAAGTCTTGCCACTGGGAACTCATGGAACTATATAAATTAGTATCACTTAAAGATGGTGTTTCTATTACTGGAGCCGGGTTTCCAATATATTATGGGAATGGAGCAAAGTTGCAGCGTTCTCTAATAGAGTTTTTCCTAGATCAAGGGGAAGAAAATGGTTATCAAGAAATTATTCCTCCTATCTTAGTTAATTACAAAGCAGTAGAAGGGAGTGGGCAAATACCAGACAAGGAAGGGCTTATGTATTCTATCAAAGAACAAAACTTTTTTCTTATTCCCACAGCAGAAGTACCTCTTGTAAATCTTTACGCTAAAAAAAATATAGACTCGCTTGATCTTCCAATTAAATTAGTAGCACACACTCCATGTTTCCGTAGGGAATCTGGCTCTTGGGGTTCACATGTTAGAGGATTGAATCGTCTCCATCAGTTTGATAAGGTTGAGATTGTATCAATTTGTTTGCCAGAAAAATCTAAAGAAGAATTAGAAAAAATGATGTTATATGTTTGTTCTCTTTTGAAAAAATTGGAGCTTACATACCGTGTACTGCTCCTTTCTTCCAAAGATATAGGACAAACTGCTACAAAAACATATGATATAGAAGTTTGGTCCCTAGCACAGCAGCGTTGGCTTGAAGTAAGTTCTATTAGCTCATGTGGTGATTACCAAGCTCGTAGAGTTGGTATATATACTAAAACCCCAGAAGGAAAGAAAACTTATTGTCACACTTTAAATGGAAGTGCATTGGCTCTGCCTCGTGTTTTTGCTGCACTATTAGAGCAAAATCAAAGAGAATCTAATATTTTTGTACCAAATGTTTTACAGAAATACACTAAATTTTCTCAAATAAAAATACCTTCTAAATAATACCACATTATTTGTAATAGTTTGATTTATCCTCACAATGTCTTCTATAATTAAGCATCTAAGTAAATCAGTAGTTCGGAAAATAGCAGCAGCAGAAGTAATACAAAGACCTGCCTATGTTGTTAAGGAGCTATTGGAAAACTCTATTGATGCAAAAAGCAAAAAAATTAAACTATTTATTGAGGATGGAGGAAAGCAAAAAATAGAGGTCATTGATGATGGAGTAGGAATGAATACAGAAGATGCAAAATTATCTATTGAGCGACATGCTACCTCTAAAATATGTGAATCAGAAGACTTACTAAAATTAACTACTTTTGGATTTCGTGGAGAGGGGTTATTTGCAATTTCTTCTATCTCTCACTTTGAGATTCTCACATCTACAAGAGAAGATCTAGAAGGGACAAGAATCTATGCTGAAGGTTCGCAGATAACAAACCAAGAATCTATTGCTCCAAAACAGGGTACTAATATTAAGGTTAGAAACCTTTTTTATAACACACCAGCACGTCTTAGGTTTTTAAAATCATCTCTAGTTGAGCAAAAGCATATACTTGAGCAATTTCAACAAATAGCACTATCTCATCCCAATATTGCTTTTGAGTATTGGAATCAAGGTAAACAATTATACAATCTTCATCCAACAAAACTCAATAAACGAATTATACACCTTTTTGGAGAAACTCAACAAAAACATCTAATACCTTGTCAAGAGGAAGTAAATGGAATTAAGCTCACTGGCTACATTGGTGATCCAAGAAAAAGCAAACGTACAAGAGGAGGACAATTTATCTTTATTAATAAGCGTTATGTAAAGAGTGATTTAATTCAAAAAGCTGTAAAAAAAGCTCTTAAAAATCATCTAATACCCTCAACATTCCCTTTCTATATCTTATCTCTAGATATAGATCCTCATACAATAGATATAAATGTTCATCCATTAAAAATGGAAGTTAAATTTCAGCAAGAATCCATTATATATACTATTGTATCGGCAGCTATTAGAAAAGCCTTAGCAGTTAATAACATTGTACCCCCAATTGACTTCGAATCGAATAGTAACAATTATATTTTTGAGCAACCAACAGATGATCCTAACCAATCTTTTGTAAGAGAGAATTCTTCTAATTGCTTTAACTCAAATAATATTAACTTGGGAGAAAATATATCAGAAGAAAGCAACAGTAATGAACTTCCTTGGTTAGGTGTAGAAGAAATAGAAGATAAAACAAAAAGCCTTGATTATTTAAAAAAAGATCTAAATACTAACTTGTTGGATAATAATGAGATAACAAATAGTTCGCAACAAGCATTAATACCTCTAAGGAAATCTAATTTTGACTATAGGGAGTTCTTGGATCGTATTCTTAGCAGAGAAGAAAGAGCAGAGCCATTTAATTTTAACAATAGTTACATTCTATTATCTATATCAGAGGGGGTTTTAGTAATTGATAGAAAGCGTGCTCAAGAGTATATCCTCTACCAAAGGTATTATAAACAACTTATATCAGGGCGAAAAACAGTACAGCGTCTTTTATTTCCAATAATTACAAAACTAGATCCATCTGACTTTTTGCTAATTAAAGAATGTCAACCATATTTAGAAAAGTTAGGGTTTTCAATTGAGTTAAATCCTCCTAACACTGTTTTATTTACAACACATCCTCCAGAAGTAGGAGGAAAAGATTTTCAGCAACTTTTAGAAGAGTTTATTGAGCAATATAAGGAATGTGGCACTCTGGAAGCTGATGAGCAAAGAGAGGCATGGGCTAGCACTTTAGCTAGACGCATATCATCTTATTCATATAGAAGTCCATTAAATCAGGAAGATATGCATACAATTATAGATCAGCTCCTAGAGAGATTTGAAGTAAATAGAAGAAGAACTCCTTTGTCTATATGCTTTATAGTTTCTAGGGAGTCCTTCCAAGATTTTTTAATGACATCTAGTCAGAAATAATAAAGGATGAGATCCCTCTAAAATAATTTAACTTTCTTCTGTGCTATCACTTTCCTTATTATCATTATCCATATTAAAAAAAGGGAAAAGTGTTAAAAATATTAAATAATAACTCATAAAACAGCTATTATTCTTACTTTTAGGTTTGGGGGCTCTATTTGTCTTAGAGTTTTTACTAGTAATACTTTTTGACTCATCAGCTCTATTTTTTTTTGGTTGCTTTTCTAAAGAATTATTTCTTCTATGAGCTGAGTAGTTTTTTTTATAGTTAGGATCATACCTTTCAATTAACTTAGCTAGTTCACTCCCTTTTGGATTATAAAAATAGTTGTATATGAATTTTTTTAGCCGACTTTTTTCTGTTGGAGAGCTTTTTTTAGAATATTTTACTGAATTGCTTTTTTTTGCACCTTCGCTTAATAAAATCTTAACTACTACCTCAGAATTAAACCAAGCGGCAATGCATAAAGATGTTCTTTCTAGGTTGTCCTTACTATTCAAAAAACTTTTAAATTCATTATCACTTAATTTTTCTTTAGCTTCATTTAATAAAAAACTCACAATTTCTACTGCATTAACCCAGGATGCAAGCAACAAAACATTAAGGCCATCAGAGTCTTTACTATTCAAAAAACTTTTAAATTCATTATCACTTAATTTTTCTCTAGCTTTCTTTAGTAAAAGCTTCACAATTTCTATATTTTTAGCTGCAACAGATGTTAATAATGCATTTCGTTGGTTAATATCTTTTTTAGTAATATCTGCATTTTCTCCGATCAAAAAATCAGCCACCTCTTTTGAATTTCTCCAACAAGCGATCATCAAAAATGTAGTATTTTCACAATCAGTGCAATTAACAAATTCACGATCTTTTAAAAACTCTTTATTTAATAACTCTATTGCCTTTTTTTCTCTACCAGAATTTATAGCATGAGATATTTTTGTATAGGCTACATCTTTGCTTGTGGTTGTGTTAATACTATTAGTTGGGAAAAGTTTAAAAAAAGGTACTGATATAAATAACAGTAGTGTGTATAGCTTTCTTCCCACCATATAAAACCCAAAAATAAATAAAGTACGTTTTTTTACTCTATTTCAATATAGTTTTTAAGAAATAACAAAAAACAACACTTCAATATTACATAACAAAAGGTAGGTGTTAAATAGCAGGTTTAGCTTGAACAAATCCCAACTCAAAATCCCTAAACTTTTAAAAAAGATAAACTTATCAACAAAGCTTCTTTTGTTTAACATTTTTATTAATTTTTTTACAGAGCTTCTTTTTTTAATGGACTGATGGTAGAACTAAATTAATCAAAAATGAACTGTCATTACTTTTTTCCTTCTAACAAGATGGGTAACCATCTATTTTTTTGTGATTTTTGGATTTTTTTAAATGAACCTATTTGACTTAATATTTTTTATACGCTATGATTATTAAAAAAAACTTAAGGGAGGGGTAAGAATTAGTTGGATTCTTTTATCTAGAAAAAGTCTTTTTTAAATCTCAGCAGTCCGCTCAGCAAAGTCTAATTAGAATGTGGATATAATTTTAGTATTTTCCATTACTACAAATACCAAATAATAGGTTCAGTGGAGATGGCATTTGTATTTAGTCACTAAAAGGGAACTAAGCAACCAAACAAACTGGGTTTTGTTACTTGTTATAAAGAGTAGAAGTTTGCCAATCTCTACTTTAAAGTTATTCTGTTGCATACAAACTAAGCCACTGGGTCTATTTGGCTATCTGATGTTTGTTCTTGATTTTCTGTTTTAGCTTCCTGGCTTCCATAAAAATAATTGTAGGTGAACCCTATTATATACGAGTAGATAATAAATACTGCATAATATACAAGTTCAACTCCTGCTACCTGACAATATTTAACTTTTTTGTCATAACTAAACCACCCAGTTTTAAGCTCAACACAAAAAGAGACAAATCCTAAAATAAAAGGGCAATATATGTAAGTATAAGTCCATTTATTTCCAGAAAAATAATATGTAATAAAAGATTTTATAAATGTAGGGAGAACAATAATCAAAAAATCAATTACTGTTTTAGTACTTGCTTTAAAATAAATAGATACAATTACCGTAAAGGGTATATATCCTGCAGCCTTTATTAAGCTTTTAAAAAATACTGATTTATAAAACGGTATTTTTTCGATCTCTTTTAGATTTTGTTTATTTAATTCTAAATGTTGCTAGTCTTTATTCTCATTAGCTCTCCCTTCATCTAATGTAGTTGACCCTAAAGAGGATATTGATAGTATTAACAAGGCTCTGATTATTTTTTTGCTATTCATATAATTACAAGTTGCTATTTTGTTGGTAAGATAGCATTTTAATTAAAGAAAATAGTATTATAGGCATACTTTAACTTGTCAACTTTTTTTTAGAGTACCAACAGTCGATATTTTAACCCCATAGTCTAAGGAGTTGTTATTTTAAAGGGTTCTAAAATAACAATATCAAACTAACTTTATATCTCTTTTTCAAAATCAATAAGCATGGTGTCATTTTTGGATTTTTTTAAAGGTATCTATTTGATTTAACACTTTTTATATATTTTTAATTTTAAAAAACAAGAGGAGTTTTTGCCTTCTTTTTGATTAAAAGTACCATTTCGCAACTAAAAAAATAATAGGAAAGCTGATAATTGTACGCTCTAAAAATATTATAAATAGTTCATAGAGCTTAATAGGTAACTTGCTGCTTAAAATCAAAGCACCTAATTCAGAAAGATATATCAGCTGTGAGACGGAAAGCGTTCCAATAATAAATCGTGTCATTGGGCTTGTAATCTTAGTTGCCAATATACTAGGAATCAACATATCTGTAAATCCTATAAAAAGAGTTTGAGCAGCTATTTGGCTCTCCCCTATTCCAACGCCTCTCATTAGAGGCTCAAAAGGTTTTCCTAAGATCTTTAAAAAAGGAGTGTGAGCAGAGATAAAAAGACTCAAAGTAGCAACACACATAACAACAGGCAACAATCCCATAATTATCTCTAAACTATTTTTTATGCCTTGCAAAAAAAAGCTTTTTAATGATTGTTTTTCAGCTTTTTTTATGGCGGAAGTCCATCCTTGTTGCAAAAGCTCATAAAAAGGCAATTTGGAGTAATTTTCCACAGAAGCCTTGCTCCCATCTATGTAAATGTGCTGTTTTTTAGATAATGGATAGATTCTAGGAAGAATTAGTGCACAAAAAAATCCACAAACACAAGTTGTAGCATAGAAAATTCCAAAACAGTGCAACAGCTTAATCTGGGTTAAAACAAGAAAGCAGAAACTAACAGAAACAGCTGAAAAAGTAGTAACCAAAATTGCCGCCTCTCTTTGTGTATAGCAGCTTTTTTTATATTGATTGATAGTTAGAATAGCTCCCATACTACCATCACCAACCCAAGAGACCAAACAATCTAGTGCAGCTATGCCTGGCAAGTCAAAAAGAGGACGCATAAATCTGTTCATTAATTTTCCAAAAAATTCCAAAAGCCCAAACTCAATTATTAAACCAAGTGCAAAAGATGAAATTATGAGATTACAAAAAAGAGATGGTAATAATCCATAAAAAACCTCACCTCCTGTTTCAGCACCAACTAATTGTATGGGACCAACACCAAAGTAAACCATAAAAAAAAGTATAATCCCCAAAATTCTGACAATAAAAAGTGTAGCATCAAGACAAAACAGAGATGATAGAAAATCATACCTCTTAATAAATAAAACTTCTAGCATACCTAACAAAGTCAACAGAAGAGAAGCGCTAAAGCCTGCAATTAGCAACCACACTAACATACTTCCCAAATACTTATTAAGACCTATAGACAACAAAGATATAGGGGCTTGTGTTACTCCATTATATTTTATTGGAAAAAGAAATACCCACAAACCAAATGTAGATGGAAGGATAAATTTTAGAGTATTTATATTTTTTGTAAAGTAAGACATTTTTTAATTTTTTTTCAGGTGTTAATGACAGGCCTCGCAATTATACTACAATAAAGTGACAACACAAAATAAAACATGAGACTTTAACTCAAAGATATTTTCAGTTTGATTAGAAATTGGTAAAAAAAGAATAACTTTGCGAGAATGAAAAGGTTAAGTAAGATAATAGGGTGGTTAACCTCGAGTTGGTATTATTTATTAATAAGCATAGGGTTAGGTATTTATTACCCTAGTGCATTTTATACACTTTCAGATAAAATAGAGACACTTTTTGATAAATATATAAATAATCATGAAGGAAATTTAGAAAATAATAATAGTGGAACTTCTCAGAGAGAAAAAAAACAGCTTTTAAGATAGTTTTTTTAAGTATTGTTATGACTTTACTTAACTCTATCTTTTTTTCTTTAATATATGTGGTGTTTTTTTTTATTGAGTTTTATATTGAGATAAGGATGGCTTTAAAGGAATTATGATTTTGTTGTTAGTAATACGTTACAAAAAAAACTTTATGCAATATTTTAATAAAACTGTTTTTTGCTCTTTACATAGTTATTCTTGAAGCGTTTTCTTTTTTATTGATATATACGTATAGAAATCTAAAAAATGGGTATTTGCGTTTTTGTTTTTTTACAGGATCCCTACTTTTTTCCGAAGTAAATTTTTTTCTTTGTATTTTTGATTCTGATTATTTACCCATAAACTTATACAATAGTAAGGATAAGAGAAAAAACTTCTTTAGGTTAAAGTGACTAACTAGATGAGGATATTCAAGTAAGAGATAATGATAAGGAGAGCGTTACTACTTCTTCAATAGACTTTGCCATAAGGGGCGAGAAACAAATTAGGGGTATTACTTCTAGGTTTTTTGTGGCTGGGGATTGGATATTTTTGTTGCAAAGGTTTTTGTATTTAACCTAAGCGTTAATCTCATTTTATGACTCTGCCTTGGTGTTCTCTATTGTCTATAGTAGAGGTAACTACCACATCCAAGTAACGCTGGCAAAAAGCTACTTAATAAAAATAATCCCACTTTCCATATAAATTTAGTGAGTTGAGCTTTTTCTTTAAAATCAACAACAATACAGTTGCTCCCAATATTATCATTTATTTTGAGGGGATGCAATTATTTTTTTGTATTCTTATTGTATGAACTACAAAGACTTATTGTATGAACTACAAAGATATAATAAAAACAATAGTCTTAAGCTTGATGATACTAGCACCTTCTCTAGGAGCAACATTAGTAGATGAGGTGATAGTTGATAAGGAAAAAGTGGAATATAGAGACAATCAAATTGAACAAGAGAATAAAACCTTAGAGAAAAAAATAAGTGAGAGCGAAGACAAAGCAGAGAATAGAGCAGAGGTAAACAAAAAAGAGATAATCATAGAGGTAGTTTGTTGCATGCTTGTTGGTGTGTTTTTTTCATTAGGCATGGTGATATTAAATACAAAACCGGAGGCTCAATTTGGTGGATACCAAGCCATTATACCAATTTTACTTTCATCTATAGTCCCTATATTAACCGAGCTTGTATGCTACAAAATTAAGGCTATACCATCACCCATATCACACATAGTCACCCCAATTCTCATTTGCATTTCTGCTTTTTTAATTTTTACATTGGCTCCCCCTCATGGACTTAAACCTGATGGAGGAACCAATAAAGTAACAATCTTAGAAGGTTGTTACTTCGGTACTGTTATTTTTACAACTGTAGTGTTCTATGTAGTATCGTTTATTATTTATCTTGTAAAGAAAGCATATAATCCAGCGAAACTACCCACAAAGCCAGAAAGCAAAGAGCCCTAAAAAGCAACCCAAGATATTTAGAAGGTAGTTTTATCTTAATGCTTGTTATTTTAAATAATAGCTCTTTTATTTCTTTGTTAACTTTATTAGTTTTCTCTCTCGCTACTTATTGTATTTTAAATCAAGGGTTTCTACTTTTCCGATTAAATATTTTACCATATCTTCATGACCTCTAGATGCCTCATCTATTAATGCTTTAATGCCTTCATTGTTTTGAATATTAAGGTCAGATATGGTTTCTACTAAATAGAATACTAACTTATTCTAATTACGATGAAGCGCATCTATAGACGCCCTAGCACCGCATTCACTATGTAAATTAATTGTCTACCATATACTTACTAAGGCTTATGCATCATCTTTGTCGCAATTTCTGGTAAAGAAATTGCAAAAAGATTGTTGCTCCAACAAAAACAAAGTATGGTAGTCAGTAAGTTCATATTTATTTTTACTTTTAGCTAGTATAATAAATTTATTTGTGGAAAGAAAATAAAAATCAGAGTTAATTTTGTCTACACAAACTCACAGCTAATAGAGGATCTATTTAAGCACATGCTAAACTATTAACTTTCAACTTTAGTACAACTATATATTGGGTTCACTTAAAATTTTTCTAACTACTAATAAGCTTGATAGCTCTGAATTATCTTTTTTATTAAGCCCTATCAACAAGAGTAAGCACTTGCAAATAGTTGCTAAAAACTTCAGATATATTAATTATAATATTTAAATCTTTAGCTATCAATTTTATTTAAAAAATCAACTATACTAATTCCAATAGAATATGCCAGGTTTACAGGGACTGCATTTCCAATTTGTTTATACTGTTGTCTTTTTGAGCCTTTAAAATTCCAACAATCAGGAAAAGTTTGAATTCTTGCACTTTCTCTAATAGTTAAGGCTCTTGTTTCTTTTGGGTGACACCTCTCTGTTTGTTTCATATCTGGTGAACAAACTAAAGTTAGTGATGGTAGTTTAAAAGACAACCTTCTTGCAATTCCAGTTTTGCCACCTCCAAGAAAATAACTTTTCCCCATATACTCTCTTTGAACATCATCAGGTAAATCCCTCCAATATCCTCCTTGAGGAACTTGAGATATAACTTTCTTTTTTTTTTCGGAGTAAGTTACTCCATCACTTTTAGGAACATTATTATTATATAATTCACCTTTTTTAAATGCCTCTTTTAGAGAAAGGACGCGATGGTATTTTGGTGGAAATTTAAATAGATTAATTTTTTTAGAGATGTCTCCTCTTATACCTACCAAAATAAGACGTTCTCTCTTCTGAGGGACTTTGTAGTATATTGCTTTTAAAACTCTAGGCTCTATTAGAGTATATCCTAACTTTTTTATAGAGCATTTAATTACCCTTAAGGTATTTCCACCACCATGAGTTAATAGGCCTTTAACGTTTTCAGCGATAAATATTTTAGGTCTTACTTCTTTTATACATCTAGAAAATTCAAAAAATAGCTCTCCTCTTGAGTCTTTAAAGCCTCTTTTTTTCCCAGCATGCGAAAAAGCCTGACAAGGAAATCCACCACTAACAAGATCAACTCTATCTTGATACTTTGTAAAATCAACATTTTTAATACTATCTTCTAAAATATTCCAGTTTGGTCTATTCTCCCTTAATGTTTGAGATGCCCACTTATCATTCTCATTTAAAAGTACATGATGAAATCCAGCTTTTTCCATTCCAAGAGCCATCCCACCACCACCAGCAAATAACTCAATAGATTTATAATCGTAGTTTGGCTTAATTTTGATGAAGTCATTCCAGTTAGTTTCAAAAACTTCTCTTGCAATTGGGAAACCCTTTAAGTCTTTTTGACTATAGAACTTAAGTCCTTTTTTATACTTAACTGGCTTAAGTTTCCCATTTTTCCCCCATATGATTAGACGACTTAAGGGGATATCTAATAAGTTGCTAACTTCATACTCATTGTAGAGAGGCATACTTAATTAGAGTTTAAAATTGTTAAACCCTTCATATTTATTAAATGAAAGTAAATACAAACTACTAAGGAGATCTGAAGAAAGCTCTTCAAGCTCAGCAAAAACAGTATTTGCTTTGTCTCTATATTTTATAGTTTTAACACAATCATTAATAACATCTGGTAGTACATTACAAAGTTCTTTAAAAGAATCATTTTTACCAGTAACAATTGAATAAAATTTGTCTATTGATATTCTTCTAATACTTTGAGTTGAGTTTTGCTTTTCCCCATCTAGGGTTATTACCCAAGGTATATCTTGGCTTTGCTTTGATATTACTTCTACTAAATAACATTTTGAGTTTGGATTTTTAATTATAGAATTTTGCATTCTCATATAAGTTTTTGCACTAGAAGACGAGTTCATGGTATTATGTTTATTTTTCATCTCAACATATATTGAATTCTCGATATTCTCAATATCATAGCCAGATGTTGGAATTGTCCATTTTTCATCAAAATATTTAAAAATATTTTGATGAAAAAACCCAATCAAGTTAGAGTTTGTCTTATCAAGCTGTCTTAATACTTCATTTTCAACTGTTTCTCTATATCCTTGATTATAAACTAGTGAATCAAAAGTAAGCTTAATTGGATCAATTATATTTTTGTTAAACTCTTTGAGGTTCATAGTAAACCTATATCCCCTAACAGTATCTAATACGTGATTAAATAAATCCCTATCAGAGATAAAACCTAAATTGTAATTTTTCATATTTTAAAAACCATTTGTTAGGTGCAAAGTTAACAAAGGAATGTATTTTTGTCTATAGATATTTGTAATTTTGGAGAGATCTGGAAACAAATATTTTAGAATTCTAAAAATCTCGCATCTAAAAAAACGGAGGTAAAAAATCAGATGTTTAATTATTGTTATATATACTTTTCAGCAAATCTTCGGCCAGAACAATAGAGAGCTTAAATTTTTAGAGTTATATATATCTCTGAAATATTGGTAAAAAACTTTTTAATATGAAGTATTTTTATTATGTTTACAATAAAAGCTAATTCAAGTTTACCACTATATGTAAAATGTTCAAAATAAAGTCATTTGGTCAATAAGCTAATGTTAGTACTGAAGATTCTATTTTCTAAACTATATGTGTGGAATAATAAAAAAAAAAGATAAAATTTATGTTAAGTAGTAAAATTAAAATTATAACAATGTTATTCTTGCTAATACCAATGGCTCATGGAAATAAGAGATATGATGATGAAAAATATACACGCGAGTCAGATTCTTTCTTGGATAAAAAAGAAGAAAATGAGTCATCTTCATCCTCAGTTTATTTTGTGGGTGGATCTTTATTTTCAGCTGCTTTGGTTTTATTGTATTGGTTTAAATCTAGCAGTAGCTCTCCACAACAAGCTCAAAAATCACATTTTGTGGAAAGTAAGCCTCTTTCTGAAGGTTTAACTCAAGAAATTGTAGGTTATGAAAAGAGTGATTTATATAAGATATTAGATTACAATGAATCAAATGAAAAATCAGAACGTATACGTAGTTTATATAAACGTACTGTGGAATATTGTGAATTTAAAGATGTTTTTGAAAATGTTGAAAATTTTGAAAATAATGAAGATAAAAACAAATTTTTAATTAGTCTTATTAAGATGATTTTTCAGTTTTTATCTACTAAGGAAAAAATAAAAAAGAGGATTAATGAGCAAGTTTTAATGATAATTAATGAAGATGAATCTAATAAGTCAGATAAAAATATGGAGAAAAACTTTTTACTTGATAATAGATCTATGATTAATGAATGCATTGGAATTGTTTTAACAAAGTATAAAGTAAATATAGATGAAAGCATTGAAGATATAAAAACCTTTAAAAAAATTCTAGATAATAAAGAAATTAAGATTGATAATAATGAAAATGAAGATGATGTACCTATAAGTTCACATAATGAGCATGCTTTAAAAGTTGAAGGAAAAGATAAAAAATTTAATTTATTGTTATATAAAGACGTTAAGCTGACTGCAGAAATTAAAAAATTATTTAAAAAATTAACTTTATATGGTGATGGTAATACAGGAATTTTAATGGAATTAGAAACTTACATAAAAAATTTAATTCTTATATACAAGAATAAAAAGAAGATTGATATACTGCTTAAGAAAACTAAAGCTCTTATCACAAATAGTAATAAGAAAGATATAAAAGCTATTCTTCTAAATGCTTTAGGATTTAAGAAAAGTGAACTGTTAAAAATTATCGAAGAATGTACATTTGTTGATGTAAGAGCTTATTATGAAGGATTGAAGCAAAAGTACGATGAAAACAATCTAGAAGAATTGAATTTATTTAATGATCTTCTATCAAAAAAATACTTTAATTTATTAAATTTGTATGAGGCAGATAGTGGGTTATCATATGATAAATTAGATTTATATATGAAAAGAGCAGAAGAAAGACAAATAAAGAGATTTGCGAATATTATTCATAGATATAATAAATGTAATGAAGCAAAAAAAGCATCAATTAATGCATTATACAACCAAAATGATAACCAGTTTTTTATAGACGCTGTAGGAGCTAAAATTGGTTCTTTAATCAGTTTGGAAGAAAGTGATTATAATAGCCTCAAAAAATCAATTGAAGAAGTTGAACTAGGGCTTAATGCTTATGGTAATGTGTAGGTAATACCTCATGCTTTAATTTACACTGTATTCTAAGAATGATTTTTGGATTATTTTAACTAAGCGATGTTTGTGAATATGCTCAAGAGACTTCACATAAATACCGAGCTTGCGAGTCAGCAAAAATATATTAAGTCTTTGCATGGGTTTGCGGTTTCTATCTTTGTGGTGCAAGTAGTAGAAAATGAGTAAAGGGCAATATTGTTTTTTGGGTAACCCCTTAGTTTTATATCAAGCATACTCTTGATGTAAGACAAAATAAAGATCTTTTTAGAAGTTTGATTTCCTGAGAGTTTTACTAAAGTAGTTCACCGCCAATTACTTATAACATTTACTAAAATTTTTTAAAAAACCGTTGTCTCAATTCGCAAAAAAAAAAAAATAAAATGAACTATTAATTTAACTTTGAGCTCTACTTTAGGGTAATTAAGGGCAAGGATGAACTAAACCTGAATTTTTTAGAGAGTAAAACTAATAATTTATCAAAAGTTAGTATTAAAAATCATCAATTACAAAGGCTCAAACTCCATTTACATAAAAAAGGGCATAATAAGTACTAGGTATTTTTTTTATTATGAAAGCCAAACTCAAGATAAGCAATAACCTAGTTTTTAAACAACAACTAACTTTGCTAATAAGGCATTTGGAAGGTTATTTAGCAAAACACCATCGGAAGGCCAAGGTATAAAAATACACTATTCAGTGCTCTAATAGTTAGGGGGTACTTTGACTTTAGCAGAAGAAGAAAGAGCAATAAAATATTTTAGATCCTCGCTTAAGAATTATTCAAAAAAGCTTCTAATACAAAAAAAAAAAGATAAAAATACATCTCAGAGGCTAAAGTATATAAATGGTAGAGTTGGTTATCACTCTATAATTTCTACAAATATAGTGGAAGAAAAGATTTTATAAAATAGTAAGCTATTAACTTGAGCGCTCTTGTATCTCTAAAATATAAGTATTGCTTATCGTCATCAGGCATTTTATTCTTATCAATTCCATCGTTATTTTTTTCTTACTTCTATCTAACCTATACTACTAGGTTATAAAAAAACAGTTGTTTTTTATCATTTATCGGGTTTAATGATCAAATCTTTTATTTAATAGAAATACTTAACAAAATACGTTGTTGTTTAGTCACGCCAAATAGCTTTTTAAGCTTATTCAGTTCTAGTTCTTAGATGAATTAACAATACAAAAGATAGAAGGAATATTCTATAATTATCTTTTTAGATACCATCAAATCAGGAAAAATGAGCAATACATGTCAACTAATGATCATAAGCAGCATCTCTAACACTACTTAAGCATCAAAATTAAACAAAAATGATATAATGGCACATTCTTTAACAAACCTCCACAAAACCCAACAAACAATCAGAGCAAAAAACAACATAAATTTAGCAACTCAAAAATAGATAAAAACAATAAATACAGCAGTTATCGCACTTATTTTTTTGTAAAAAATCAAATTCTAGAAGCAATATAATTTAGGTAAAGTAGGTAAAATAACAATGATAGAATTAACAGTAATTTGTGTTTTCCAAAAAAATACGTTATATTTGTCCAAAAGTAAAAATCAAATTATGAATATGAAACAAATAATTAAAAAACAAAAAAAACACTTCTTACAAATATTAACCATTGTAGGACTATTTGTAGGATGTAGCAGCGTACATTCAACTGCTGTTGATGACAACAACAACCTTTCACTAGAAGAAAAAGTAACCCTTATAGAAGAAGCTGTATCTAATTACATGGGAAGTATTCAAGGTAGCAACAAATGTTTTAGATTATATCTAGATGCGAAGAATAAAGAAAAAGTACAAGGAAGACCCTCACTAGAAGGACAAGATGGTTATAAAAAATTGATAGGATATATTCTTCACAAAAGTTGTGAAGTAGACAAAAATGATGCACAGGAACAGCCACAGGAACAGGAAGATGAACAGGAAGAGACATCTGTATCTAAATTTTATAAGTATCTAAGAAATGTTCTTAAAAAAGCAGATGATTCCAATTATATTGAAATTGAAAATCTCTTTACTAAAAATTTTGTAGCATGCTTAGAAATCGAGGAGGCTAAAGAAAAAGTAGTTTCTATTATAAATCTATGTGAAAATATAAAATCAACTTACTCTCTTGAAGACGAAGTAGCTTATGAATCAGATAATGGTGATATATATGACTCAAGTGATGATCTAGCTGCACAAGCAGAAGCAAACGTAACCTTACTTTCACGTAGTAAAGGAACTGATAATCAAGAACCAGAACAAGTAAATGGCTCAGACCCAGATGATAATAATAATAACGCAGCTGATGATCTAGTTCAACAATTTCCACAATTTCCACAAGCCCCAGTAGCAGGAGCAGCAGCAGGAGCAGCAGCAGAAGATTCAAGTGATGAAGTAGAATTAGACGTAGTAGCAGACCCAACAGAAAGACAATCAAGATTAGAAATATTAGAACAGTTGTTATTCAAAATAGAACCATTAGAAAGTATTAACGAGAATGGAAGAGCTCCATTAGAAAGATTTAACGAGGATGGAAGAGAAAGATCAAAAGCAGCAGCAAAAAGAAGATTAAAAAGAAGTGCAGTAGTAGAAAGAGTAGCAAAAAAAATAGAAAGAAGAAGAGCAGTAGAAAGAAGAAGAGCAAAAAAAAGAAGAGCAAAAAAAAGAAGAGCAAAAAAAAGAAGAGCAAAAAACGCAACCCCAGCAGCAAAAAAAATGGTAAATGTAATAGGAATAGCAGTACTAATAGGACTATTTTATCAAGGTTATAACTATTTACCTGGAGGAAGGTCAATAGATAATAGTAATGACCAAAAAAAAGAAAAAGTTGGTAAAAATGCCCCAACGCAAGAGCCGTTAGCATCTCCTACACTATCTCCAACAGATCTAGCTCAAATACAAACAGGATCAGGTATAGCTACCCAATTTCATGATTTGTTTTGGAGAAGTTTTGAGTTTTTGGGAAATATAATATGGCCAGCAGAAAATAAATTAAATAGCAGAACACAAGAAGTAAAAACAGCAAAAGAATTAAATAAATTAGCCTCAACTTATGTCACTTATATTTATAATTCTTCAACTATTTATAAAAATTACGTTATTAGTAGTGCTGATTCTGTATATGATGGAATATATAGAATATTAGGAGGAAGGTCAATAAATGCTACTAATGGCACAGAAAATGTTACTAATTCTTATTATACTACTATTAAAGATTACGCTAATAATGGTTTTATCTATGCACAGGATACTTTAAAAAACTATGTATATGGAAGATTGTCAAGTCCAGCACCTCCGACAGGAGCTCCAACAGTATTTCCATCTCCGAAACTAACAGCACCAGCAACAATAAATCCAACAGTAGATGCGTCAATAAATGTTAGTAATACTACTAATGGCACAGCATCAGACCTAGATCCAACAGTAGCTCCAGGAGCAAATGGAAAAACACCAACACAAGAAGAAGAAACAGGTTATAATTTTTGGGAAAATATAAGATTTCCAGCAAGATTTAAATTAAAGCAAAATGCTACTAATGGCACAGAAAAAGCTACTAATTCTTTTTATACTACTTTTGAAAATTTATTATCCTATGTAGGATGGTCAAGTGATGACACAGCAAAAGATCAAAAGCAGCCAGTAGATCAAGATGCGTCAATAAATGTTAGTAATACTACTAATGGCACAGCATCAGATCCGAAAGAATGTCCAATTACCACCACCTGTGTTACTTGGAGTTTAGATCCAAAGATACATGCATGTTATGAATCAGTAGCACCAGTATCAGCACCAGTATCAGAGCCATCATTTGTACCAACAGCATCTCCGACAGCAGCTCCGACAGCAAATGGAAAAACACTAACACAACCACTAACACAAGAAGAAGAAACAGAGCCAGAAACAGAAAATGCTGGTAATTGCACAATTAATTGCCAAGGATCAGAAACAGAAGGTAATAATGACTCAAATGATAATAGTAATGGTGGCACAGGATCAGATCCAACAGTAGATGCGTCAATAAATGTTAGTAATACTACTAATGGCACAGCATCAGATCCAGCAACAGCATCTCCGACAGTAAATCCAACACTAGATAACCCATCGGATCCAACAGTAGACCCAACAGTAGTAGATGCGTCAAATACTAATAATGGCACAGGATCAGAACCAGAACTAGAAGATGCGCCAATAAATACTAATAATGGCACAGGATCAGAACCAGAACTAGAAGATGCGCCAATAAATACTACTAATGGCACAGGATCAGATACACCATCAGATCAAGATAAGTCAGAAAAAGGTCAAAAGCAGCCAGTAGCACCAGCAAAAGTAGAAGCTCCAGCATCAGACCTAGATCCAACACAAGAAAAAGAAACAGAGCCAGAAACAGAAAATGCTGGTAATAAAGACTCAACGCAAGAGCCGTCAGGACATGATACACCATCAGATACACCATCAGATCAAGATAAGTCAGAAAAAGGTCAAAAGCAGCCAGTAGTACCAGCATCAGACCTAGATACACAATTAGCTCCGACAGATCCGAAAGCAAGTTCAATTGCAAAAAGCTTCGATGCTATTTGGGTTCCAGAAGATATATGTACGTATGATGAATCAGCATCAGATACAGCAATAGTAGATTTCAATTCTACTACTGGGTATATTTCTGCTCAACAAGGGTTAGGGGTAGCAGCGGTGGCGGTGTTAGTATTAGTGGGATATTGTCTAGCAAAGCCAGTAAGGGGATACTTCAAAGCAAAAGCAGCAGAGAGTAAAAAACAAAAAGAACAACTCAAATTAAGCCTACAAGCAGGAGATGGAGCAGCAGCAGTAGTAAAGCTACAAGCAGGAGGAGCAGAGAGTAAAAAACAAAAAGAACAACTCAAATTAAGCCAACAAGCAGCAGTAGCAGTAGATGGAGCAGCAGCAGCAGAACCAGTAGTAGTAGATCCGAAAGCATCTCCAACAGCAGGAGCAGGAACAGCAGCAGATCCTACAATGGATGATGACGAACAATTGTCACAAGAATCAAATGAGAATAATCAAGCAGTAGCAGGAGTAGTAAAGCAACAAGCAGCAGCTCCTACTACAATGGATGATGTAGAAGATCAAGAAGATTTAAACTCATCAGATGAAGAAGAACAAACAGCAGAAGTAGTAAAGCAACAAGCAGCAGGATCAGGAGCAAGAGATGGAGCAGCATCAGAGCAGCCTCAAGGATCAGATGAAGAAGAACAAACAGCAGAAGTAGGTCAAGAATCGTCAGGCTCATCAAATAATAGAAGCCTTTGTATCACATTGGTTTGTTTTTCAGTAGTATTTATTATTTATTATCATCTTAGTTCTTTACTCTTAGAGATAGAGAGTTACTTAGAGAGTGACTATCATGATGAAATAAGCAACAAATAGAGTATTTTAAAAAAGTTTTATTATACGATTACTCAGTCCTTGCTGTTGTTTTATTGGATGTATAGGGACTAGCAGCGTATAATTGGGCTCTGTCTCTATATTCAGGATATCTTTCTAAAGGGAAGATGACCACTGCCGATATTGCTGGCATGGTTTTTATTTGGTTGATTTTTATATATACAACTGAATTTTCTCTCTTAACCAGGATAAAAGCTCTTTACTGTTAATACGATCTTGTGACATTGTATCTCTGTCACGCAAAGTAATAGTTCCATCATCTAAAGTCTGAAAATCTACTGTAACACAGTATGGAGTACCAATGTTATCTTGGCGTGCATAACGCTTGCCTATTGAACCTTGTTCTTCATAGATAACCATATACTCTGATTTTAGAGATTCTAATATTTTTTTTGCTTCCTTTATTAATGGCTCTTTTTTTATAAGAGGAAGAATAGCCATCTTTATTGGAGCCAATATTAGTGGAAGCTTTAAGTATGTACGCACATTGGAAGAACTGCTTTTTTTTATAACCTTTAGTGCTTGACAAAGTATCATCAAAATTAGTCGATCAGAACCTGCTGAACTCTCTATAACATAAGGGATATATGAGGTTTTTTTTATAGGATCAAAATAGCTTAGCTTCTTTTTAGAATATTGTTGATGACTTTTTAGGTCAAAATCAGTGCGTGAATGAACTCCTTCTATTTCCTTAAACCCAAATGGGAATTCATATTCAATATCTACTGCTCCACTAGCATAGTGGGCAAGTTGTTTATGAGGGAGTAAGCGTAATTTTTCTCTTGGAATTCCTAAAAGCTTATACCAATCCATGCGCTCTTTTTTCCAAAAAGAGAACCACTTTTCTTCATCACCAGGAGTTATAAAGTACTGCATCTCCATTTGCTCAAACTCTCGCATTCTAAAAGTAAACTGACGTGCTATAAGCTCATTTCTAAACGCTTTACCTATTTGTGCAACTCCAAAAGGTATTTTCATTCTCATAGTTTTCTCCAAGTATAGAAAGTTTACAAAAATGCCCTGTGCGGTTTCTGGTCGTAGGTATAACTTCTTGCTTTTATCCTCTATTGCCCCAACTTGTGTTGTAAATAGTAGATTGATTTTTTGAGCAGGTAACCATTTACTACTTTTTGCAATAGGACAAGAAACTTTTAACTTTTCAAATAACTCTGCTATCTCTTCACCTTTTCCCTCTGCTGTCAATTTTTCTAGATTATTGAAAATTGCTTTTTTCTTTTCATCAGAAATAGAATCTAATTTTCTTAAATGATCATCTAAAAGATGGTCTAGGCGATATCTTTTTTTTGATTTTTTATGATCTATAAACCAGTCATTAAATCCTTCTATATGCCCAGATGCTTTCCAGGTAGTTGGCTCCATAAGAATTGAAGCATCAATTCCAACAATGTCTTCTCTTATTTGAACCATAGATTTCCACCATAGGTTTTGAAGATTTTTTTTTAACAGAGTACCATAAGGGCCATAGTCATACACTGCTTGCAGTCCACCATAAATTTGACTAGATGGTAGTATAAATCCATATGCTTTTGCATGAGAGCTAACATCATCGAGATTAATAGCCATAGTATTTTTTTCTAAATCTTCTTTGGCGTTTTGTTGCATTCTATATTTTATAAAAAGTTTCAACAAAACTACCGTATTTTTACCATTTTTGAGAATAAGCCAGATATTGTGCCCCATATTGATGGGCAAAATATGTCTAATTTCATATATGTATAAATATCTTTTTAAAAGAGATAACGGTTATTAATATACCACCAAATTACTATCTAAAAACAATAATCATGCAGATTTTAGAAATATATTAGCTTTATAAAAGGAAGGTTCCCGATAGCTTTAGTATATTGATTATCTAATTTTTATTCATTTTTGCTCTCTAATCTAGTTTCATTAATTCTCTGTTCATCTACTTTATATTATTCTAATGATGAAGTTAATAGCATCTTGCATAACGCTAATTTTACAAAAAGTAATTATATCTAAATTAAATAGAGTAGGTTGGTAATACGGTTAAATTAAAATTAATTCGGTAGGTCGGAATGTCTAAGCCATAAAAAAACTAGTTAATTTTTCCATGCTGATGGATATGCTTTGGAAACTAGCTTTTATTAAAGATAAAAAGGTAGTTTGTTTATAACTTATTACTTTTTAAGATCAGGAGATTTTGTTATTGTCATAAAATATGTTAGATCTATAACTAAACTACCAATCTTTACTATATGTATATACAATTAAAACAATTTCTAAATACACTACTTGTAGTGTTGTCTTCATCTTTTTTCTTGGGTAATAATATCTATGCATCTGAGGTAAAAGATAAAACAATTGAAGATGATAAGAATGAGGAAAGTAACTCAATTAGCCTCTTAATAAATTGGTGAAGTATTCTTAGTTGTTGTATGTGCTGCGACCTTACTATATTATTGTAATAGTAGCAAAAAAAAGAGTTACCTCTGAGAGGTAAATAAATTAGTTAATAATGCAAAATCACCTATTAAACTATTCAATAGTAACAGGACTAATCTTAATTTAGATCAACACAAAAAAGCTTTTGAGAAATTAGAAAATAACTTTAATGCAATCAAAGCCCAATCTATTAGAGGAGATATAAACATTAATAACCTTAATGTTAGTAGCAAAATTACAAATGTTAATAAGATGTTATATAATAGAGATTGCTAAAATATTATTAGATGATACTACCAATAAGGATTCTAAAACTGGAAAAATTTATAACCCTCAGCCTAGTAAATACAAATGAAGGCTTCTAAGTAGAACTTTTACAAAAGTATTTTCTGTATATAAAAAATGTACAGATAAAAATAAAGTTGAAGACATAACTAAAAGCTTTTCTAAGTATTTGTTAGATTCTAATTTAAGTAGATTTAAGAATATAAAAAATGCTGTGAACCTACATAACTTGAAAAATCTTATACTCTGTTATTTGCACGGTATTAAGTCTTAGTCTACCTAGATTTAAGAAGGATTGCTGCAAATAAGCAACGTAACTAAAGCCCAGCAAGTAAATCTAACTCCTAGAAGCATATTGTTAAAAGTAGATAAAACTTAACATATAACTTTTTTAAGCTATGTCAATTATCCAACTAAACTCTACCACCAAGATCTTAATAGCAGCTAATCTATTTTTTAAAAAATTTAGTAATAGTGTACTATTTAAAAATATGAAGCTCATAGCTAGTTAATTCAAGATGCATAATTGTAGACTGATATTTACTGTGACTCCTTGTATATGTATATGAGTAAAGTAAACAGGAAAGTAAGGTGGAGAGCCTACTGCTTCACTTATTTTGAGACTAATTTCATAATGCGTAGCTTACATCCTAAGGACTGATTGGTTACTGTGACCTGCTCACAGAGCTTTAGCTCTCTAGCTTCTAGGGAGTTGATGTGCCCTTTCTTTTTCAACTATTGCCTGATTCTGGCGCAAGTTATGGGAAAGCTTCCTAACTCTTAGGTTTGCTACAGCCCACTACTGACAAAGTAAAACTCATATTTACACTCTACCACTTACATCTGAGCTTAATATTAATTTTATTGCCAGAGTTTAATAACTCCTTTAAGCATTCTTATATCATATTATCTCTACCTCTACAATTAGTAGGTAAAAATATAGTTTGATTTTTACGATTACCAGCGATTAGAGTGAAGAGTTAGCACATTCCTATGGTATGATAAATCAACATAGCTTGAGAACTATTTTGTTTATTTTTTTGCACTATAAGTGCTTTTAGGCTTTGAGCATTATTCCGAATGCCACACATTATCGAGCCTGGCTTTATTTAAGCCTAATTTACATATCGCTTTGTGTTTTATCTATTATTTGTTCTACTACTTCTTTGGATTATGGTTTTTTGTCATTTTTTTGACATTTAAGTACTAAAAGACGAGAACCACAGCTTCTTTATTATCAACTATGTTAGTTACAAAAATTTTCCCCTATTTGCTATGCCTCCTTGGTTGATAAAGAGTGCCTTTGCTTTGTAGAAAATATTGCTTTACTTCCCTTTTTCTCCTTGTAAGTTTTTTCTGAGAATATCTTAGGTGAGGTTCTAAAATAGCTTTATTATTTTTCCTCTTCCCTATTAGGGTCAAAAGAGGCTTCGCTCTTTATAACACTGGAGGGTACTTTTACCTCCTTTCGGTCTATGCCTATTGTATGTTTTTCGATAGTATTCTTTACTTTGTTTTTTTAATGCGAGTTGTTGCTTAGTAGTAGATTATTGTTTATTTTGAGCTTGTCTTTCATAATAAAAAGAAACTTTGTAAGCTATCAGTCTGTTTTATGTAAAGAGAGTTTGGAATTCTATGAGAGCAATAATTTTTAATACTAAGAGGATGAGTTATTAGTTTTACAGCTTAATAAAAGTTGTATTACTCCATCATTGCCTTTAATAAACAAAAAATAGTTATCAGAGTTAAATGAATTTCTTGAGTCGTCGTTTCTTTTTTTTGGTATAGGGAAAAGGCTTTTAAAAAAACTTTGATAAATATCATACCATTAGAAATGTAATTACTTGGATAAATGCTCAGGGAGATCAGAGAACCAAGCAGTTTCTTATTTTTTTTATACTTGGAGTATGTTCGAAGAAAAACAGTATATTTGTCTTACCTTAGATAATCTGGCTCTTTTTTCTTTTTAGCTATATTTTTTGCATTCCAAATATAGGTAACAAAAATCCTACTCAAAGGATTAATATCTTATTTTGCTCCTGCGTGCTGAGATTTTTAGCGAATCCCTGTGAGTATATGATAAAAACAAGTATTTGTATTATGATAAGTATTTATAATTTTAGAGGTGGTAGATATTGTGTGTTTAAGATTTTTATACACTTAATTTTTGTAACAAAATACCGCCCAGATGTTTTTACTAAAGAAAAGAAGGCTAAAATGAAAGAACCCCTTTAAGCATTAAGTAAAAAAATTAGAATTGAGCTTTTAGAACTTGTGGGTGAATATGATCACATACATTTAATGGTTTCTGTTCCACCAACCCACAATATCTCTATGTAACTTTATTGCTCCCTTAAAGTGAGGATTAGTTCACATGAAGTAAGAAAAAAGTTTAGGAATCAAATAAAAGCGAAGTTATTGAGTTCCCATTTACAGAATTCTAGTTATTAAAACAGTGTCTTGTTATGGAGCGCTCCTTAGATGAGAGTTAAAGAGTATGTAAATAGGGAAGCGAGGTTCATCATCGCTAAATGGTGTTAAGCAGTCTAAGAGATAAAGACTTAGTTGGTAATAATAGTAGAGAGGCAAGAGGAAGGAATAGGCATAGGCATAGGCATAGACAAATAGGCAGCTAAAACCAGAGATCACCTACGAGTTTTGTTCAATGGAAGCTTTTTTTGATTGGCAGTAAATTATTATAGTAGTATTGATAAATCATCTAAAAAGCAACTCAATAAAAAAATATATTGTCATTAATTGAGATCTTCTCATGAGATTTTAATTGAGAGAGATGCGTACGCATCTCTCTCTTACTTTAGCCCAGAGTCAAGAGAGTCTATTTTTCCTGTACTTACTCTAGGATTACTTGTCATAGTGCAAAAGCTTGTTTTTATTGCAACGGTATGTTATATTGGTAATATGCTCACAGGAATTAGCTTAAAAGCTCAACACACCCTTGTCAAAAAAAGATATTAAGTCAACCGATGGGCTGTGTAGGTTATATTTGGAATGCAAAAAATATAGATGATAAAGAAGAGCTATATTATTTAAAGAAGGTGACTATCCTCCTTTAGATAAAACATATTCTCAATATAAAATAAAGGGAAAAACACCTTGGTGTGTTCGAGATACCGAGTGTTTTGTTAGGTAATTCTATTTCTAATTGGTATAACACTTACCAAAATTTTTTTAAAAAACGGTGTGGTCGCCCTCAGAATAAAAGAAAAGATGACTTAGGAAGCATTTAACTCTGGTAGCTTTTTAAGTTTATTAAGTGTAGGAATGGGGAAACACGGCTTTTTATAGGTAGTAAAACTAATAATATAGCCTATCTTAGTATTAAAAATCATCGTTCTTATGGAGTACCTAATTCTCTTTATATAAAAAAGAGGCATAATAAGTATTGGGTCTCTTTTTGCTATGAAAG